>ODAJ012170214.1_pt1 | contig 18189 bp, 13 predicted proteins | sample 1539241 | NCBI WGS metagenome assembly ODAJ01 (sample SAMN02144231, study PRJEB22623) | gut metagenome | biome: sheep rumen | host: Ovis aries | place: New Zealand | reverse complement strand
GAAAAGAAAAGGAGCAGTTATATGAAGAGCCACAAGTTTTTTGCCTGGGCAACCGTCGCATGTTTCCTGATGACCATGTGGACGGGTTATAAGAAGAAATAAGGACGTACGTTGGACGCTTTTCTTGCGCACAGATGCGAAAAGTAGTATGATAGCAGAGATAATATGTGTCTTGACACATGGGCTTTACCAGATTAGCCGGAATCCGGCGGAAATGAGGAATTTTTATGGACAGACAGAATCTGACCCTGCTGACAGACCTTTATGAATTAACAATGATGCAGGGATATTTCAAGCACAAGGACGAGAACAAGAACGTTATCTTTGACGCTTTCTTCCGTACCAATCCTTTTGGCGGCGGTTATTCGATCATGTGCGGCATCGAGCAGCTGGTCAATTACGTCAAGGAGCTCCACTTCAGTGACGGAGATATCGAATATCTGCGCAGCATCGGAATCTTCGATGAGGATTTCCTGAACTACCTGGCCAATTTCCACTTTACCGGTTCCATTTACGCTATTCCGGAAGGTGCCCTCATGTTCCCCAGGGAACCCATGGTGAAAGTTATTGCGCCCATCATGGAGGCGCAGCTGGTCGAGACCGCTATCCTCAATATTATTAACCATCAGAGCCTGATCGCGACCAAGGCCGCCAGGATCTGCTACGCGGCACAGGGAGACGGCATCATGGAATTCGGCCTGCGCCGTGCCCAGGGTCCCGATGCCGGCACCTATGGCGCCAGGGCAGCAGTCATTGCCGGCTGTGTCGGTACTTCCAACGTCCTTTGCGGCGAGCTCTTCAATGTACCGGTCAAGGGCACCCATGCCCACAGCTGGATCATGAGCTTTGAGGATGAGCTGACAGCTTTCAAGACCTACGCGGATATGTATCCGACCGCCTGCATCCTGCTGGTCGATACTTATGATACCCTGAAATCCGGTGTGCCCAACGCCATCAAGACCTTCCAGTATCTGCGCGACAAGGGTATAGAGCTCAAGGGCTACGGCATCCGTCTGGACAGCGGCGACCTTGCCTATCTGTCCAAGAAAGCCAGGAAGATGCTGGATGCGGCAGGCTTCGAGGACGCCGTGATCTCCGCTTCCAACGATCTGGATGAGAACCTGATCTCTTCCCTGAAGGCCCAGGGTGCCGCCATCCGTTCCTGGGGCGTAGGTACGCACCTGATCACAGCCAAGGACAATCCTTCCTTCGGCGGCGTTTACAAGCTGGCCGCGATTCAGCAGGATGACGGCAGCTACCTGCCCAAGATCAAGGTTTCCGAGAATACCGAGAAGGTCACCAACCCCGGCAACAAGAAGATCTACCGTGTCTATGAAAAGATTACCGGCAAGCTGATCGCTGACCTGATCTGCCTGGATGAAGAAGTCTTCTCGGAAGACGATCCCCTGACCCTGTTCGACCCCGTCGAGCCCTGGAAGAAGACCAAGCTCAAACCCGGTGAGTATACTCTGCGCGAGCTGATGGTACCGCTCTTTATTGACGGCAAGTGCGTCTATGAGAGCCGTGAGACCATGGACATCCGCGATTACTGCCTCAAAGAACAGGATACCCTCTGGGAGGAATCCAGACGTCTTGTCAACCCTCACCAGATTTATGTAGACCTGTCCCGGAAGCTGTATGATACCAAGAACGACCTGCTCAACAAGGTCCATGACGCGATCTGATAATCTATGGCAGCTCTGATGGATGCCCTTGCCTGTACGCGGGTGATATAGGACAGATTTATAGAATCTATATAGAATGTAAAGAGAGGATCCTGACAGGACTGCAGAAATTACAGAGCAGTAACAATAGAAGCCTTACCTTCCGGCCTGCGCGGCCGGCGGGTAAGGCTTCTTTATGGATTGGAATCATGGATGATGGTATGAGGCAGTGCCGGATGGCATCTGTTCTACCGCAGCAGGGCCGCGTAGGAAATCAGCAGCTCCTCTACCGTGTTCAGCAGGATCTCCTCGTCCCGGACGGGCAGGCCGACCGGTTTATAAGTGTAACGGAAGAAGGGCCCGCCTTTGGCGAAAAAGCGCAGGCCGCCCCGGTAGCGCTGCAGCAGAAGGGGGATATTCTCCACCTTGATCCGGGCTTTCCCGTCCATGGTAATGGTGATCTCGCCCGCGCTTCCGGAGATATCCGTGATATCCAGATGGGAAGCGACAGAGCGGATCAGGGCGATGCGCAGCAGGTTTTGGGCAGAGGCGGGAACGTCGCCGAAACGATCCTTCAGCTCATCGCAGACACTGTCATAGTCTTCTTTACAGGAAATGGCGGCGATCTTCTTGTAGGTCTCCAGCTTCTGGACCTCATTCATGATGTAGGCTTCCGGGATGAAGGCGTCCACATTCAGATGGACGGTAACCGTCTTTTCGGGCGGCGTTTCTTCGCCTTTGGCCCGGCGGACCGCTTCGCTCAGCAGCTTGCAGTAGAGGTCGTAACCGACAGCCGACATATGGCCGTGCTGGGCCCGGCCCAGGATGCTGCCGGCGCCGCGGATCTCCAGATCCCGCATGGCGATCCGGAAGCCGCTGCCCATGTCGGTGAATTCCCGGATGGCGGAAAGGCGTTTTTCCGCCACTTCCCGCAGGACCCGGTCCCGCTTATACATCAGAAAGGCGTAGGCGGTCCGGCCGGAACGGCCGACCCGGCCCCGCAGCTGATAGAGCTGGGACAGGCCCATTCTGTCGGAGTCGCCAATGATAATGGTATTGACGTTGGAAATATCCATACCGGTCTCGATAATGGTGGTCGAGACCAGGACATCGATCTTGCCGCTGACAAAATCATACATGAGATTTTCCAGCTGGGATTCGGACATGCGGCCATGGCCGAATTCGATCCTGGCTTCCGGAATCAGCTGGCGCAGCCGGTCCGCGATCAGGTCAATATCGTTGATCCGGTTATGGACGTAATAGACCTGTCCCCCGCGGGACAGCTCCCGGACAATGGCTTCCCGGACCATTTCCTCATTGTATTCCATGACATAGGTCTGGATGGGGACACGGCCCTCCGGCGCTTCCTCCAGCAGGCTCATATCCCGGATTCCGACCAGGCTCATATGGAGGGTCCTGGGAATGGGCGTGGCTGACAGGGTCAGGACATCCACATCCTCCCGCAGTTTCTTGATCTTTTCCTTATGGGTGACGCCGAAGCGCTGTTCCTCATCGACCACCAGCAGGCCAAGGTCTTTAAAATGAACATCTTTGGACAGCAGGCGGTGGGTGCCGATGACGATATCGCACATGCCGCTTTCCAGATCCTTCAGGGTCTTTTTCTGTTCAGCCGCTGTCCGGAAACGGGAGAGCAGGCCGATATTGATCGGGTAGGTATGCATCCTTTCGGTAAAGGTGCTGTAATGCTGCTGGGCCAGGATGGTCGTAGGGACCAGGACTGCCACCTGCTTGCCGTCCTGGACTGCCTTGAAAGCGGCCCGGATGGCGATTTCCGTTTTGCCGAAGCCCACGTCGCCGCAGATCAGGCGGTCCATGATCTTATCGCTCTCCATGTCCTTTTTGGTATCTTCGATGGCCTGCAGCTGGTCGGCCGTTTCGGCATAAGGGAAGAGCTCCTCGAACTCATGCTGCCAGACCGTATCCTTTTCAAAGGCGTGTCCTTTGCGCTGGCTGCGGGCGGCGTAGAGTTTGACCAGATCGTCGGCAACTTCTTCAACGGCCCCCCGGACTTTGCGCTTGGTGTTGGACCATTCCTGGCCGCCCAGACGGTTGATCTTCGGTTTGGCGGCGGAGGAAGAGGCATATTTCTGCAGGACATTCAGTTCGGTCGGCAGGACATAGAGGGTGCCTCCGCCGCCGTATTCGATCTTGATATAATCCTTGGAAATGCGGTCGACTTCGATCTTTTCAACGCCCCGGTAAATGCCGATGCCGTGATCCTCGTGGACTACATAGTCCCCGACCTGCAGGTCGGAGAAGTCCTGAATGACATCACCGGACGAAGTTTTCTTTTTCTTCTTCCGGACCACGGGAGCGCCGAAGATATCGGTCTCGGTAATGACGGCAAAGCCGATCTCGGGGTACTCATAGCCGTGACGGATGCTGCCCCGGCAGGTCATGATATCTCCGGACCGGATCGGGCGCATGGGATTTTCTGTATAGAAACAGGTGACCTCATTATCTGTCAGATCCTGGGCCAAACGTCTGGCTCTGGTGCGGGAAGGCGTCAGGATAATGACTTTGTACTTGTTCTTCCGGTATTTTTTCAGGCCTTCTGTCAGGGCGGCAAAGCTCTTGTTATAGGAAGCGGCGCTGCGGGCATGTATGGAAATGACCTCATCCGGAATAAAAAAGTCGCTGGAGGAGACCAGCTCCGTAATGCCGATCCGCCGATAGGCGGAGAGACGGGCCAGGATCTGTTCCCTGCCGGCAAAGAGGTCCATCTGGCCGGGCAGGATATAGCCCCGTCCGGCCCGGCTTATCATGCTTTCCCGGAATTCCATCTCCACGGCGTCCGCATGCTCCCCGACCCGGACCGGTTCGTCCAGAAAGATCAGGCAGGACGCCGGATCGAACAGTTCCAGAAAATCGCCGGCGCCGGGATAGAAGTAATGGATGTAGCCTTCCAGAGGACCGTATTCCTTCCATTCCCTGGCCTGTTCACAGATCTCTGCGATGGTGGTCTTGAGCCGGTGGGCTTCTTCGGTCCGGCCTTCGTCCCGGAACCTGCGGACACACTGGTCCGCCTCCTTCTGCATACGGAGCAGGCCGTCCTCCCGCCGCTTTCCGGGCAGAATCATTTCCGAAGCCGGATAGATCCGGATGGTCTCCAGGCGCTCGATGGAGCGCTGGCTGAGGACATCAAAGCTGCGGATCGATTCAATGTCATCGCCCCACAGCTCCACCCGGAAGGGATTTTCCTCGGTCAGATCGAAAATATCCAGAATATCGCCCCGGATCGAGAACTGGCCGGGGCGCTCGACCTTGTAATTCTTTTCATAGCCCATGGAGACCAGACGGGCGGCCGTGTCCGACAGATCCAGGCTGCCCCGCTTTTCGATCCGCAGGACACTGTCCCGCAGGGTCCGCAGGGGGACCTGGGGCGTCATCAGGGCCGCGAAAGTCGTGATGATGGTAGTGGGCCTGCCCTCAATGATCCGGCGCAGACAGCGGATCCGCTCGGTCTCGATTTCCCGTCCCCGCAGGTCGGCCTGGTAGAAGATCAGGTCCTTGGCCGGATAGAGGAGGGTATTCCTGTCATAAAAACTGTATTCCTCGGCGATCTCCCGGGCCCGCAGGTCGGAATAGGTCAGAATCAGACGGAACCTGGCCTTGTCATGCAGGCTGTCGTCCGAGGACAGGGCTCCCATCAGGTGCAGCTTCTGGGAAGCCACGCACCCGTCCACCAGGACTGAAGCCGCACATCCATCCTGCGAGAGCAGATGCAGTATTCTGTTGTAGGAAGGGCTGTCCGCCAGAGGCGCGTAGATGGTTTTCATGGTCATACTGTCTTATCCTGTTTTTCTGATGGATGGTCCGGGGTATCCTGCTCCAAAGTACCCTGTTCCGGAGTGCTCTGCTCTGGCGTACCCGGTTCCGGCGTAACTTGCTCCGGGGTATCCTGGCCGGATTCCGCCGCCGGTTTTTCTTTCTTCTTCTTTTTCTTTTTTTTGGGCGTATTATAGCGGTTCATGGCCAGATCGGGACCGTCGGTCACCATGCAGACAGCCGCGTCGGCCGCTTTCTGTTCGGCGGCTTCTATGATCTCCCGGTCTTCTTTGTTAAAATGCCCCAGGACAAAATCCGCCAGATCATAATCCGGATCCGGCTTGCCGCCTACCCCGATCCGGATCCGGCAGAAGGCGTCCGTACCCAGATGCTGAATGATATTTTTGAGACCGTTATGGCCGCCGGCGCTCCCTTTTTTGCGCATCCGCAGCTGACCGATCTCCAGGTCAATGTCATCGGATATAACAAGGAGCTGTTCTTCGACATCCACCCTGTAATAATCACAGACCTGGCGGACCGCTTCCCCGCTCAGGTTCATATAAGTCAGGGGTTTCATCAGGATCACTTTATGTCCCTCTATGAAACCTTTGGCCATCAGACATTTACCAAAATGCTCCGGATTGTTAATATGATATCTGTCGACCAGTTCGTCGATGACATCGAAACCGACATTGTGCCGGGAACCGTCATATTTTCTGCCCGGATTACCCAGGCCTGCGATCACAAAAAAACCTTCCATGGACTTTCTTCTCCTGCTCTGCCGCGCCTGCTGCCAGGCCGGCTTTCTGCTGTTTTGTTCGGAATGTACAGTCTTTTATTATACTGAAATCCGCAGGATTTTACAAACAGCTTATGGGACAGCATTATGGCGGCATTTCAGAACAGCGTTCGGCAGCATTCCGGGACAGTATTATGCCCGAATGAAAAGGAGGCAATAGCAGTTAAATGCGTAAGGGAACGAATGTTCGAAATCCATTGACGGAAATTTCCACTTGTGATACAGTGAAATTAATCGGGCCGGAACAGCCGGAACCGATCCGGAGGAAAGGCAGATGGATTTATTTGATTATATGAGAGAACAGCAGCAGGATCAGGAATCTCCCCTGGCCGCCAGGCTCCGGCCCGAGACACTGGAGGAGGTCGTGGGCCAGCAGCATATCATCGGCAGGGGGCGGATGCTCTACAGGGCCATCCGGGCCGACAAGCTGGGCTCCATTATTTTTTACGGACCGCCCGGTACGGGCAAGACCACCCTGGCCAGGGTGATCGCCAATACGACCAGCGCTGAATTTACCCAGCTCAACGCGACATCCTCCGGCAAGAAGGACATGGAGCAGGTCATCCATGACGCCAAAGACAGGCTGGGCATGTACGGGAAGAAGACCATCCTCTTCATCGATGAGATCCACCGCTTCAACAAGTCCCAGCAGGACTACCTGCTGCCTTTCGTGGAGGACGGGACCGTGACCCTGATCGGCGCTACGACCGAGAATCCCTATTTTGAAGTCAACAGCGCGCTGATTTCCCGGTCCGTGATTTTTGAGCTGCAGCCCCTTTCCGTTGACGATATCCGGACCCTGATCCACAGGGCCGTATATGATAAGAAAAAGGGCATGGGCGCCTATGGCGCCGTGATCGACGAGGACGCGGAGGAATTTCTGGCCGACCTGTCCGGCGGCGACGCCAGAAGGGCCCTGAACGCGGTGGAACTGGCAGTCCTGACCACAGACCCGGGACCTGACGGCAGGATCCGCATAACCATGGACGTGGCCCGGGAATGCATTCAGAAGCGTGCCGCCCGTTATGACAAGAAAGGCGACAACCATTACGATACCATCTCCGCTTTCATTAAGAGCATGCGGGGATCGGATCCGGACGCCGCGGTCTATTATCTGGCAAGGATGCTGTCCGCGGGAGAGGAGCCGGCCTTCATCGCCCGCAGGATCATGATCTGCGCTTCTGAGGACGTGGGAAACGCGGATCCCAACGCTCTTGTGGTGGCGGTCAACTGCTCCCTGGCCTGTGAGCGCCTGGGCATGCCGGAATCCCAGATCGTACTGGCCCAGGCCGCGGAATATGTGGCGGCGGCGCCAAAGAGCAATACGGCAGTGGAGTCCATCGGAAGAGCCATGGATACTGTGGCCCGTACCGGCAGCCTGCCCATTCCGCCTTATCTGCAGGACGCCCATTACGGGGGCGCCTCCAAAATGGGCAGGGGCATCGGTTATCAATACGCCCACCTTTATAAAGATCATTATTCCGGCCAGCAGTATCTGCCGGACGCTCTGAAGGACAGCTCTTTCTACGAGCCGTCCGAAAACGGCTATGAGGAACAGATCCGCCGGCGTCTGGGACAGCTGACAGGCAAAGAGAAATATTTCAGAGAAGAATCGCTGCGGGAGAGAGAGGACGGCTGACCGCCCCGGACCGCGGCAGGAGGAAAAGATGGCATCACCGCTCGCCGTTTATAAACTGACCATTTTATATATGCTGGACCGGATCAACGGTCCGATTGCCCTGTCCAGGATCACGGAATTCCTGCTGGAAAATGGCTATGTCAATTTTGTTTCGCTCAATCAGACCCTGGCCGAAATCGAGGAGAGCGGCCTGGTCAGGTCCGAGACCCGGCGGGACGGGAGCTTTCTCTATATGACACAGGAAGGGACCGAGACCCTCAGCTTCTTTTCCGGCAGCCTGAGCGACGAGATCAAAGAACAGGTGGACGAGTATCTGCGGGAGAAGGGCATGGAACTGCGCAATGACCATTATCTGTCTGCGGATTATGACCGGTCTGTTTCAGGAGCCTGGCTGGTCCATATGTCTGTCCGGGAAAAGAATGAGACCATTATAGACCTGACTCTGTCTGTGCCGGATGAGGAAACAGCCAGGCAGGCTGCAGACAGCTGGAAGGAAAAAAGTCAGGAAATATATACAGCGGTCCTTGACAAACTCTTCTGACAGCATGAAAACGGCAATTGCTATTTAAGGTTTCCATGGTGTACTATTAGAAAAACAGTTTACAAAAAACAGTTTACAAAAACAGTTTTCAATGACAGCTGTGAAAATACATTTCCCAAATACATTTCGATTGAATCCTGATGATGATCAGAAATCATCCATTCTGACTGTGCGGGCGGTTCTTACAGTGATGAACTTGTTTTGAACTGTGCTGCCCCTGTGCCTGTATGCCTGATTTTCCCATTTGATAAAGGAGAACTATGACAAAAGAAAGATATGAAACCCTTGCTCTGCACGATCTGAAGGAGATCGCCAAAGCCAGGGGCATGAAAGGGACTTCCACCCTGAAAAAGGCAGATCTGATCGAAGCCCTGCTCAAACAGGACGAGAAGGACGCCAAAGAGCTGGCGGCCCAGGAAAAGCGGCCGGGCCGCAGAGAGATCCGTCCCGATACCCCCATTGCCCATAAGGATGAATTCGTCAGCGAGCTGGACAGCGGCCAGATGGCCAACGGCATCCTGGAGGTGCTGCCGGAAGGCTACGGCTTTATCCGCTGCGCCAACTACATGCCGGGTGACAATGATGTTTATGTGGCCCCCAGCCAGATCCGCCGTTTTAACCTCAAGACCGGCGATATCGTGAAAGGCAATATCCGGGTCAAGACCCAGAACGAGAAATTCAGTGCCCTTTTATATGTCAAGTCCATCAACGGCCTGCCGCCGGAAGAAGGCAACCGGCGCTATAACTTTGAAGACATGACACCGGTATTTCCGGATGAAAGGATCCGTCTGGAAAGGGAAGGCTCCGGCATCGCCATGCGGGTCATGGACCTGATCTGTCCTGTCGGCAAAGGCCAGCGGGGCATGATCGTCTCCCCGCCCAAGGCCGGTAAGACGACCCTGCTCAAAGAGGTGGCCCGTTCCGTCAAATATAACAATCCGGAGATCCACCTGATCATCCTGCTGATCGATGAGCGTCCCGAGGAAGTCACGGATATCCGGGAAGCCATTGAAGGCCCCAATGTGGAAGTCATTTATTCTACTTTTGACGAGCTGCCCGAGCACCATAAACGGGTATCGGAAATGGTCATTGAGAGGGCCAAGCGTCTGGTCGAGCATAAGAAGGATGTCATGATCCTGCTGGATTCCATCACCAGACTGACCCGGGCTTATAACCTGACAGAACCCTCCAGCGGCCGTACCCTGTCCGGCGGTCTGGATCCCGCGGCTCTGCATATGCCCAAGCGATTCTTCGGCGCAGCCAGGAATATGAGAGAGGGCGGCAGCCTGACTATTCTGGCCACAGCCCTGATCGAGACCGGCAGCAAAATGGACGAGGTCGTGTACGAGGAATTCAAGGGCACCGGCAACATGGAAATGGTCCTCAACCGGAGGCTGTCCGAAAGAAGGATCTTCCCCGCCATCGATATCCTCAAATCCGGTACCCGCAGGGAGGACCTGCTGCTGACGCCTGATGAGCAGGCCTGTGTGGCCATGCTGCGCAGGGCTTTCAACGGAAGCAAGCCGGATGAGTCCATTAACCAGGTGCTGGACCTCTTCTCCAGGACCAGATCCAACGGAGAATTCGTCAGCATGGTCCGGCAGATGAAGTGGAACTTCTGACGGGAATCTGACAGAGAAAGAAAAAGAAACAGATAAAAGCTCCGGCAGATCCGGACCTTCAGGGAAATACCCGTAAGGTCCGGATCTGCCGGAGCTTTGTGTAATATGCCGGGAAGGAGACCGGCAAAAGTGCCGGCCGGATCCGCGGCGTCAGAGATGTTCACTGGGGTTTATAAATAATATTCTCCCGCAGGGCGTCGGCGGTTTCCTGTCCCAGATAGTGGGCTACGATGGCAAGGGCGAAGGGGATGGCTGTGCCCATGGCCTGGCTGGTGATGATATTGTCGGTCACTGTGACCTGCTCATAGGTCAGGATGGCGCCGCCTTCTTTGAGAGCGCCTTCCTTGGAAGGATTGCAGGTGGCTTTTTTGCCCTGCAGCAGGCCCAGTCTTGCGAATACCGAGGGGGCTGCGCAGATGGCGGCGATCTGTTTGCCGGCTTTGGCAAAAGCCGTGACCTGCTCCGTCAGGCGCTGGCAGGCGTCCAGATGGATGGTGCCGGGCATGCCCCCGGGCAGGATCAGCATATCGTATTCGTCAAAATCCAGCAGGCTGACGGTCGTATCGGTCAGGAAGGTGACTTCGTGGGACGAAGTGACAGAGAGGCTGTCGGAAATGGAGACCTTGGTCAGGGGAATGCCTGCCCTGTAAAGGATATCCACAACTGTCAGGGCTTCGATCTCTTCACAGCCGTCCGCCATAAAGATCGCCGCTTTTTTATCGGTTTTGTAATTCATGGGTTTACCTCCTCGTAGCGGGGACAAGATCCCCGTGCCGTTTTTCTTTCTTTCCTATTATAAATGATTGGCTCCGAAAACTCCACAGGGAGCCGTCTCTCCTGATTTGTTCCAAGTATACTTCCTCTATGCAACATTATTGGAAAGCAGGGGGTACAAACCTTAATTTTTGGTGAAATTGTGAACTAATTTAAATACAGCAGTTGGTTTCAGAAACAATATTTGTTATAATTTAGACAAGCCAGTCAGAGGGGTAAGTCTGCGCTGAAACAGACAGCGGCTGGACAGGAAAAGGGAAATCCGGCAGGAGGGACGCCGGTAGTTTTGGTTTATTCCAGGAGGAACGAATATGGTAACAAATGATCAATCCTTAGTCAGCCTGAAGCATAAAATTATGGAGAGAACGGCTGCGCTTGCTTATGAAGGCAAGCTGAATGACGAGACGAAAGAAGCGCTGGTCTATGAGATCATTCCCGGACCGATCGCTCAGTACCGCTGCTGTATCTATAAAGAAAGAGAAATCGTTAAGGAGAGGATCCGCCTGGCGTGCGCCCAGCCGCCCAGGAACAAAGTTGGATCCACAAATACGGTCCAGGTCATCAGCGCGGCCTGCGAAGAGTGCCCGCTGTCTTCCTATACAGTTACGGACAACTGCCGTCTCTGTATCGGTAAAGCCTGCCTGAATTCCTGCCGTTTCGGCGCCATCACCATCGGCTCCCATCGTTCCCACATCGATCCTACCAAGTGTAAGGAATGCGGTATGTGCGCGAACGCCTGCCCTTACGGCGCGATTGCCCATCTGGTTCGTCCCTGTAAGAAGGCCTGCCCTGTCGGCGCCATCACCTATGATGATAACGGCATCTGCCAGATCGATGAGAGCAAGTGTATCGCCTGCGGTCACTGCATCCATTCCTGTCCTTTCGGCGCGATCGGATCCAAGACCTATCTGGTAGACATCGTCAACCACATCGTGGCCGGAGATGAAGTTTACGCCATGTGCGCCCCCGCTACCGAGGGTCAGTTCGGCGAGAAGGTCTCCATGGAATCCATCCGTCAGTGCTGCATCGAGCTGGGCTTCAAGGATATGATCGAAGTCGGCCTGGGCGGCGATATGACAGCGGCTTATGAGTCTGCTGAGTGGAGTGAGGCGTACAAGGAAGGCAGAAAGATGACCACATCCTGCTGCCCTGCTTTCATCAACATGCTGCGCAAGCACTTCCCCAAGCAGTATGAAGAAAATATGTCCTCCACGGTTTCCCCGATGTGCGCGATTTCCAGATATCTGAAATATCTGCATCCCGGCTGCATCACTGTATTTATCGGACCCTGCATCGCCAAGAAGTCCGAGGCCAATGACAAGTCCGTACCGGACAACGCCGATTACGCGATCACTTTCGGTGAATTCTCTGCCCTGCGCCGTTCCCGCGGCGTTGAGTTCAAGCCCATGGAGAGCACCTATCAGGAATCCTCCATCTGGGGCAAGCGCTTCGCCAGCTCCGGCGGCGTAGCCAATGCGGTCATCGAGTGTATGCATGAGCGCGGCGAGGATACCTCCGCCCTGAAGCTGGTTCAGGTAGCCGGCGGCGATGAGTGCCGTAAAGCCCTGATGATGCTTAAGGCCAACCGCTTCAAAGAAGACTTCATCGAAGGTATGGTATGTCCCGGCGGCTGCGTAGGCGGACCTTCCAAGTATAAGACCGAGATGGAGATCAAGAGGGCCAGAGAGAACCTGCTCAAGAAGGCAGACGGCAGAAAGGTCCTTGAAAACATCAGTAATTATCCCATGGACAAGTTCTCCATGCACCGTGACGGGCACATGGAATAAACGGTCCGGCAGCGGATCGCCGGGAACCGTCCCGGCCGCGGCACAGCGGCGCACGGAGGAATCCCTGAACAGGGAATGCCCGGATCCGATCCGGAATGGATATTCGGAAAACAGCATTTAACAGCATTCAGCTGCAGGTTTTTGCCTGCAGCTGTTTTCTTTTTGAAATTTTATGGTATAATCGTTTCTCTGAGAGAAAATCACATTGAAATTCTGTAAAAGCCTGTGATATAATTCGCTCAACTGTGTTTATACGCATGACAAAAAGGAGCAGGGCCATGTATTCCGCAGCCGCTGCTGCCTGATTATAAAGAAGAAACAAGTAATAGCAGGAGGACCAATCATAATGAGCGTAAGCGTTGAGAAACTTGAAAACAGCATGGCCGTACTTACCATTGAAGTCGATGCCAAAGAGTTTGATAAAGCAGTAGACAAGGTGTATCTGAGACAGAGGAACAGACTGAACGTTCCCGGTTTCCGTAAGGGCAAGACTCCCAGAAAGCTGATCGAGAGAATGTATGGCGAAGGCATCTTCCTGGAAGACGCTGCCAATGATGTGATCAATGAGACCTATCCCGTTGAGGCGGAAGCCTGCGGCGAAGAAATCGTGTCCAGCCCTGAGATCGAGATTACCCAGATCGGCCACGGCCAGAACCTGATCTATAAGGCGACTGTTGCTGTCAAGCCTCCCGTAACGCTTGGCCAGTATAAGGGCGTCGAAGTTCTCAAGCGCCCCGTTACCGTTACCGATGAGGAAGTAGAAGCGGAACTGAAAAAAGAGCAGGACAAGAACGCTTCTTTTGAAGAAGTGACCGACAGGACTGTCCAGGACGGCGACCAGATCAAGCTTGACTTTGAAGGCTTTGTAGACGGTGTCGCTTTTGAAGGCGGCAAGGGCGAGGATTATCCTCTGACCATCGGCTCCGGTTCCTTCATCCCCGGCTTTGAAGAGCAGCTGGTCGGCGCTGAAATCGGCAAGGAAATGGAAGTAAATGTAACCTTCCCCGAGAACTATGGTTCTCCGGATCTGGCCGGCGCGGATGCCGTCTTCAAGTGCACGGTCCATTCCATCCGTGAGAAGCACCTGCCTGAGCTCAACGACGAGTTCGCGGATGATGTTTCCGAATTTGAAACACTGGACGAGTTCAAGGAAGATATCAGAAGAAACCTGATCGTCAAGAAGGAAGAGGCCGCAAGGACTGAGATGGAGAACGAGGCAGTTGACGCTGTCATCAAGAACGCCACCGTCCAGATCCCGGATGCCATGCTGAAGACCCAGGAGCGCCAGATGGTCGACGAGTTCGCCCAGCAGCTCCAGTATCAGGGCATGACCATTGATCAGTACTTCGAGTACTCCGGCAATGACAGGGACAAGATGATGGAAGTCATGGCTCCTCAGGCTGAAAAGAGGATCCTGACAAGACTGGTCCTTGAGCAGATCGTCAAGGAAGAGAACATCACTGTCAGCGAAGAGGACTTCGAGGAAGAGCTGCAGAAGCTGGCAGCTTCCTACGGCGCTGACCTTGATACTGTCAAGAATATCTTTGTCGGCAAGGAAAGAGAGCGTATGGAAGAGGACATCGCGGTCCAGAAGGCTGTATCCTTTGTCGCTGACCATGCGGTCGAAGTTGAAAAGGCTGAGGAAGCCGCAGAGACAGAAGAAGCATAAGCTTTCCGGTCCTGCAATACAGAAACCTGTTACGGGATCGGCGAAAGGGCCGGATCGGATCCGGCCCGTCGGCGGTCCTGTATTTCACTGCCGGATGATTTGCTGATCTGACCGGCTGTGGTACTTTATGTTCCGGCAAAAGCCGGATCGACAATCTGATGCGGCAGCCGGCCGCATGAAAGGAGGGCAAGAATGGCCAATTTTATTCCCTATGTTATTGAACAGACCGGTACCGGTGAACGTTCCTATGATATTTTCTCCAGACTGTTAAAGGAGAGGATCATTTTCCTGGGTGACCAGGTCACTGACGCCTCCGCGGAGCTGATCGTAGCGCAGATGCTTTTCCTTGAGGGCGAGGATCCCGATAAGGATATCCAGTTCTATATCAACAGCCCCGGCGGCTCTGTTTCTGCCGGAATGGCGATCTATGATACCATGAACTTCGTGAAGTGCGATGTGTCCACCATCTGTGTAGGCATGGCGGCCAGCATGGGCGCTTTCCTTCTGGCAGGCGGCACCAGGGGCAAACGTTTCGCGCTGCCCAATTCCGAGATCCTGATCCATCAGCCTCTGGGCGGCACCGAAGGCCAGGCCTCCGATATCGCCATCCAGGCAGCCCATATGGCCAGGATCAAAGAGAACCTGAACCGTATCCTTGCCCAGAATACCGGACGTACCTATGAAGAACTGGTACGCGATACAGACCGTGACAACTGGATGACAGCCCGGCAGGCGCTGGAGTACGGCCTGATCGACAACATTTATACGACCCGTAAGGAGATCACAGAATAAGGATTCAATATGGCAGATAAAAGAAAAATGCAGCCTTTGCGCAGATGCTCCTTCTGCGGCAGAACGGAAAAGCAGGTCAAAAAGCTGATCTCCGGCCCCGAAGGTGTTTATATCTGTGACGAATGCGTAATGATTTGCGCGGACATTATCGAAGAAGGCATGATTGAGGACGAGCCGGAAGAGGATGAGATCCATCTGCGGAAGCCTGTCGAGATCAAGGCGTTTCTGGATGAATATGTCATCGGTCAGGAAGAGGCCAAAAAGACATTGTCCGTTGCTGTCTACAATCACTATAAGCGGGTTCTGGCCAAGGGTCCCGCCAACGATGACGTGGAGCTCCAGAAGAGCAATATCCTGATGCTGGGCCCTACCGGCTCGGGCAAGACCTATCTGGCCCAGACACTGGCCAAGATCATCAATGTACCCTTCGCCATTGCGGACGCGACCACCCTCACAGAGGCCGGTTATGTCGGTGAGGACGTTGAGAATATCCTGCTCAAGCTGATCCAGGCGGCTGATTATAATATTGACCGCGCCCAGCTGGGCATCGTCTATATTGACGAGATCGACAAGATCGCCAAGAAGGGTGAGAATGTATCCATCACCAGAGACGTTTCCGGTGAAGGCGTGCAGCAGGCCCTGCTTAAGATCGTAGAGGGAACCATCGCTTCCGTACCGCCCCAGGGCGGCCGCAAGCACCCCCAGCAGGAGATGATCCAGCTGGATACGACCAATATCATGTTCATCTGCGGCGGCGCTTTTGACGGTCTGGAAAAGATCATCAACGCCCGTATGGACAGGCGGTCCCTGGGCTTTAACGCCACGGTTTCCGGCAGGGATGTCAAGGATATCGGTTCTGTACTGAGCGAAGTCCTGCCCGAGGATCTGATCCGTTTCGGCCTGATTCCCGAGTTCATCGGCCGTGTACCGGTCGTTACCACCCTGGAAGGACTGGACCGGGAAGCTCTGGTCAGGATCCTGAAAGAGCCTAAGAACGCTCTGATCAAGCAGTACAAAAAGCTCTTTGCCTATGACGGCGTGGAGCTGTCCTTTGAGGATGACGCCATTGAAGCCATCGCGGATCTGGGCATTGCCCGCAAGACCGGCGCCAGAGGGCTTCGTTCCATCATGGAGAAAGTCATGATGGAGGACATGTTCCTGATTCCTTCCGATGATACGATCAAAGAATGTATCGTAACAAAGGAATCGGTCGAGGGAACCGGTACGCCCAGGCTGATCCATAAGGCTGCCAGGAAGAAATTGAAACGTTCGGCTTCTTCCGCAGCTGCCGGGGAAGCCGATGCGCAGGAAGCGGAATAAATGAAAGATACAGTGCATGTGCCGGGAGGCACATGCATTGTTGCTATAGGCGGGTCTGCCGCCGGTGAGGAATGATATGGTTATTAAATCAGTGAATCTTGAAACAGTATGCGGCGTTACCAGCAAACTGCCGGTCAATACCCTTCCCGAAGTGGCATTCGCGGGCAAGAGCAATGTGGGCAAATCGACCCTGATCAACGGGATCATGAACCGCAAGTCCTACGCCCGGGTCAGTTCCCAGCCCGGCAAGACCCAGACCATCAATTATTATAATATCAATGACGCCTTATATCTGGTCGACCTGCCCGGTTACGGTTACGCCACGGCCAACGTGAAAGTCCGGCAGAAATGGGGGGAGATGATCGAGAGATATCTCAACACCAGCGAGGCGCTGAAAGCGGTCTTTTTGCTGATTGACATACGGCACGAACCGTCTAATAATGATATTATGATGTATGACTGGATCGTGCAGGCGGGCTTCAATCCCATCATTATCGCCACCAAGGCGGATAAGATCAAACGGAGCCAGCTGGCCAAACATAAGAAAATGATCCGGGAGACCATCAAAAGCAAAAGCCAGGCAGGCGCGGATCTGACCTTCCAGATGATCGCCTGGTCCGGCCTGTCCAAACAGGGCCGGGAGGAGATTTACGACCTGCTGGACAGAGAGGTCCTGGGGATCCTGCCCGCTGAAGCGGACGGGGAAGAGGACGGGAAAGCATGATCTTTCACGTACCTTTAACAGGAGCAGCAATAAGGAGGATATTATGAGCGGAAGATTTGAAGGAGATGAAGCGCTGGAGAGGCTGAAAGCCCTGAAGCGGGGAAGGATCATATTCGCGCTGATGACCATAGCCCTGGGCGTAGTGCTTTTGGTCTACTCGGACAACGTTCTTACCATGTTCAGCCAGATCATCGGCGGCATCCTGATTGCCGGCGGTGTCTGCGGACTGCTGGGCGGTATTTTCGGTCCCCGGGGCAGCTATTTTAAATGGTTCCTGATTGTGTTCGCCGCCTGTATCGGTGTGGTCGGCGTCTGGATCTTTACCAATCCGGTCGATATGGCGGCCCTGCTGCCCAGGATCATGGGTGTCCTGATCATAGTCAGCGGCTTTTTTAACCTGCTGGAGGCAGTGACCCAGGCCCAGCAGGGATACAGCAGATGGCTGATTTCCCTGCTGATCGGTATCGCTACGATCGTCGGCGGTGTTTACCTGTTCATGTATGCCTTCCAGGCGGCCAGCCTGGCGGTAAAAGTGGCCGGCGGCCTGCTTCTGTTCGACGGCATCAGCGACATCTGGGTCATTTCCAGGATCAGCACCAAAGCCAAAAAGATCTATCAGGATTCCGCGCCGGTGGATGTGGAAGCGGACTTCATCGAAGATAACGGCGGTGATGAGGAGGAGACCGGCACAGAGCAGCCCCGCAGGAACTAACCGGACCGGGCAGTGAACCGGGTAGTCAGACTTTCCGGTTCAAAAAGCATACAGCAAGCATTGTGAAAACAGCCTGTGTCTGTCTTCAGATTCGGGAAACTGCCGGCCGGCAGAAGTGAACCGGGCAGTCAGACTTGCCGGTTCAAAAACAATCATACAGTAAGCATTGCGAAACAGCCTGTGTCTGTCTTCAGATTCGGAAAGCTGCCGGACGGCAGCACCGATCCATAGAAGACAGCAGAGGCTGTTTTTTATGCCGGCGTCCAAATGCACGCAGGAGTTCTGCGGGCAGTGATATATTGAAAGACAGCGGAGGCTGTTTTTTATGGTAATGTTCTAAAGTACGCGGCGGCTTTG
>ODAJ012151563.1_pt1 | contig 18193 bp, 15 predicted proteins | sample 1539241 | NCBI WGS metagenome assembly ODAJ01 (sample SAMN02144231, study PRJEB22623) | gut metagenome | biome: sheep rumen | host: Ovis aries | place: New Zealand | reverse complement strand
TCCGGCAGGCCCTTGTAATACTGCTCCCGGGTCCTTGGGTGGACGATCAGTTCTGTCAGGGGATAACGGGCATAGATCTCAAACAGCCTGTCTGCCTGCTCTGTATCCTCCAGGCCGATCCGTGTCTTGAGGGAGATACCGGGGCCCTTTTCCCGGCAGCCTTCAAAGATTTCCTCCAGAAAGCAGTCCAGAAGACCGGGGTCCTGCAGCATTCCCGCTCCCTTGCGTTTCCGGACCACCGTCCCGACCGGGCAGCCCAGATTCAGGTTGACTTCCCTGTAGCCCAGGTCCGCAATACAGCGGGCAGCCCAGATAAAGTCCCCGCTGTGATTGGTCAGGATCTGCGGGACCAGGACCTGGTTCCGGTTATGGGCAGGATCCATGTCCTCCCGTTCCCGGTGCTTGAAGCTGCGGGTATGGGTCGCGGCGGCGAAAGGGGAAAAGTATTTGTCATAGCCCCCGAAACCGGCAGCCAGGGTCTCCCTGTAAATATAGCCCGTGATCCCTTCCATGGGGGCCGCATATATCTGCACCGCGGCGCTCATGTCCTTCGTTTCTTAGGGTGGTTCTTATTCCAGATCACATACAGGCCCCGGAAAAGCAGGTCGGGATCGATGGTGATCTCATGACGGCAGCCCGGACAGATCAGGCCGGCCAGTCCGCCTGTCGCCACGACCGTGGTGTCCGCTCCCAGTTCTTCCTTGAAACGGTCCACAACGCCATCCAGCTGTCCGCAGGCCCCATAGATGATGCCGGTCTTGATCGCATCGATGGTATTGGTCGCGATCACCTTCTGGGGGGTGACCAGATCAATACTGGGAAGGAGTGACGTTCCCTGGGTCAGGGCGTTCAGGGAGATGGCGACGCCAGGCATAATGCAGCCGCCGATATAGCGCCCTTTTTCATTTACAACAGTAATAGTGGTAGCTGTGCCCATGTCTATAATGATACAGGGCAGTTTGTAAAAATTTTTGGCCGCCACCGCGGTGGCAACCAGATCGGCGCCGATCGTGCCGGGGTCATCCAGGCCGATATCCAGGCCCGTACGGATGCCGGCGCCCACGACCAGGGCGTCCATACCCGCCAGAATGCTGACGGCCTTCTTCAGGACCGTTGTGACCGGAGGAACAACGGAGGATATAATGGCGCCTTCACATTTGGACAGGTCCGCCCCGCCCAGTTCCAGGATGGTCTTGATATCCGCCGCATATTCATACTCTGTTTTGGTCAGATTGGTCTCCATCCGCATGGTGGGACCGATGCTGCCGTCCTGATGGATGATTCCCAGTACGATATGGGAATTTCCTGTATCGATTGCAAGGATCATAGGATTCTCCTTTCCTGTATTTACAGATAAAAACAACGGACCAGGTGCTCTTCCTCGCCCCTGTAGGCCTTATTGCGCAGTTCCGGTACTTTTTTACACTTGTCCGTAGCATGGGGACAACGATGGTAAAAAGCGCAGGCCCCCTCCACCGGAGGGCGGAAACGTTCCAGCAGGGCCCTGTCACCGTCATCCTCCGACGCGTAATCGGGAATGGCGCTGAGCAGCAGCCGGGTATAAGGATGCATGGGGTCATTGTAGACCGCGTCCGCGGTCCCCATCTCCACGATGCTGCCCTTATACATGACAGCGATCCGGTCGCACAGATAATAGACCACGTTCAGATTATGGGATATAAAGAGCATGGAAAAATCCCGTTCAACATCAATGGTCCGGAACAGATTGAGAATCTGGGAACCTACGGATACATCCAGGGCGGAGATCGCCTCATCCGCGATGATCAGCTCGGGTTCCAGCATCAGAGCCGCCCCGATGCAGACCCTCTGCCGCTGCCCGCCGGACAGCTCCCGGGGATAACGGTCCGCGTAGGAAGCGTCCAGACCGACAGTTTCCAGCATGGCGCGGACTGCCGCTTCCTGCTCCTTGGGTGTCCCGATTCCATGGGCCATCAGGGGCTCCTTCATAGTATCCCCTATGGTCCTGCGGGGGTTCATGGCGCTCAGGGGGTCCTGGAAGACCGCCTGGATGTGCCTGGTAAACTCTTTCCGGCTGACCCTGCCATGTTCCAGGCCGGCCACGGTGATTTTCCCCTCATAGGGAATCAGGCCCAGGATGGCGTTTCCCAGAGTGGATTTGCCGCAGCCGCTCTCTCCTACCAGGCCGAAGAACTCGTCCTTTCCGATGGTCAGGCTGACATCCTGAAGGACCTGGCTTCGCTTCCGGTTCCGGAGGATTCCCAGGCCGTTGTCCGAATAATAATTGCTGACATGCTCTACCCGCAGAATATCCTCTCCGGCAGGCTTTGTGTTATCCATGCGATTTCCTCCCGCACTGAAGGGCAGGCCGTTGTCCGGCTGCCGGATCAGTCAAACATATGACAGTAAACAATGTGGTCTTTGGCCAGCTCGCGGCATTCCGGGAAAGTCTGCCTGCAGGCCTCCATGGTATGGCCGCAGCGGGGGGCAAAGGGACAGGGTTCCCGGGGATCCATGGTGGAAGGAACTCTGCCGGGAATGCAGATCAGATCCTTCCCCTTCTGGTCTCTTGTAGGAATGGACCGGATCAGCCCCTTGGTATACTGGTGGGCCGGATGATTCAGGATATCCCTTGTTCTGCCCCGTTCCACGATCTTGCCCGCGTACATGATCAGGACTCTGTCGCAGATCCGGTTGATGACACCCAGATCATGGGAGATAAAAAGGATCGTGGTTCCGAATTCCTCATTGACCCTTTTGAGCAGACTGAGCACATGGGCCTGGGTGGTCACGTCCAGAGCTGTGGTCGGTTCATCCGCCACCAGGATCCGGGGCCGGCAGATGGAGGCCATGGCGATCATGACACGCTGGCGCATGCCGCCCGACAGCTGATGGGGATAGCTTTTCATGATCTGTCCGGGATTCTGGATGCCCACTTCCGTCAGGAGATCCAGGACCATGCGGTCGATTTCCGCGTCCGACAGGTCCTTTCTGTGCAGGCGCAGGGGCTCCCCCACCTGCCTGCCTATTTTGATCAGGGGATTCAGGCTGGTCATGGGTTCCTGATATATTATGGACAGCTCATTTCCGTTGATCTGTCTCCTTCTTTCCGGAGTCACCCGGACCAGATCATCCTGTCCGAACAGGATCTGTCCGTCCATGACAAAAACATCATCCTTCATCAGGCCCATCAGGGTCATGACGGTCAGTGATTTGCCGCAGCCGGATTCTCCTACGATGCCCAGGATCTCGCCCTTTCTGACCTCAAAGGAAATATCGTCGACCGCTTTGTTGACGGAACCGTCCCTTTCCGTAACGCCCAGTGTCAGATGTTTTACATTCAGCAGCGTTTCTTTCATACATGTATACCTCAGGCAAGATATCTCTTGCGGATTCCTTCACCGATCGAATTGAGTCCCATAATAGTCATAACGATCATGATACCGGGCGCTATGGCTGCCCATGGGGCATTATATATGATCGCCTGGGATTCCTGCAGCATCCTGCCCCAGCTGGGCGTAGGCGGCTGGATGCCCAGGCCCAGATAGCTCATGGCCGCTTCCGCCAGAATGGCATTGGACAGTCCGATCACGATCGTGGACAGAAGCAGGGGAAAGGTATTGGGGAAAATATGGACCAGCAGGATCCGCAGGTCCGATACGCCGAACACCCGCAGATTACGGACGAACTCCGCGTTCTTGAACTGCAGGGTGGCGGTCCTGACGATTCTCGTAAAACTGGGCACAAATGTCACGCACAGGGCAATGACAATGGTGTATTTGCCGTAGGACAGGATGGTCACAACGATCAGGGCGATCAGAATATCCGGGAAAGAGCTGACCGCGTCGATCAGGCGCATGATGATCTCGTCTACGGGACCGCCCAGATATCCGCTGATCAGGCCCAGGGCCGAAGCAATGACCGTACAGCTGCCCACGGTGGACAGGGCCACCAGCAGGGTAAAACGGCTGCCGGTGATGGCCCGGGAGAATATGTCTCTTCCGTAATTGTCCGTGCCGAACAGGTGCTGCAGAGAAGGAGCCAGCTGTCTGGCCGTCTTGTCCATGGCATTGATATCGTAAGGGGTATAAAAGACGCTCAGGATAGCCAGAAAAAGAATGATCCCGGTCAGTATAAAGCCGATCCTGAACTCGATGGTACCTTTTTTCACGGGGCGTCCTCCTTCCTCAGCTGCGGTCAGACAGCCGGATCCTGGGATCAATGATCTGGATCACGATATCTACCAGGAAATTGATGACAACAATGATGACCGCGATATAGACGACCAGTGTCTGGGTCAGGGGAAAATCTCTGGAAGTCACGGAAGAGATCAGGAGCTTTCCGATGCCCGGTATCCCATATACCTGCTCAATGATGATACTGCCGGAAAGAACAGAGGCGATGATCATGCCGATCAGGGGCACTACCGCCACAATGGCGTTCTTGAAAACATGGACATAGAGAATGGCCGTCTCTCCTACGCCCTTGCCCCTGGCGGTCCGGACATAATCCTCCCGGAGCTGTTCCAGCATGGCGGTCCGCACGTATTTGACCAGGACCGCCGTCTGCGGTATGGCGACCGACAGGGCCGGCCAGAACATAAAGCGCAGACAACCGGCCCAGTCCCGGTCAAAGCTGATATAGCGTCCCGGGGTGAACCAGTGCAGGGTCAGGCCGAAGATCCAGATAAAGATGATGCTCAGGAAAAAGTTCGGGAAGGAAATTCCCAGGATGTTGATGAAATTCAGGACATGTTCGCCCGGGGTATTACGCACCCTGGCCGAAAAGATACCCAGCGGTATCCCGATCAGCAGGATCAGAACCAGGGACATGACGCCCAGCAGCGTGGTCACCGGAATCCTGTCATGCATCAGGGAAGCCACAGGCATACGGTATTTGATCGATGTACCGAAATCGCCCCGCAGGAATCCCGAGATCCAGTTCCTGTACTGGACGGTCAGCGGCATATTGGTCCCCAGCTTCTCCCGCAGGGCTTCTACCGCTTCCTCACTGGCCGAAGTGCCCAGGATCAGCCGGGCCGGATCTCCCGGAATCACGTGAAAGGCCACAAAAGTCATAAGTGAAATCAAAAATACTGTCAGGATCAGGATCAGAAATTTTCTGATGAAATATTTCACGGTCATCCTCCGTATGCTGGTACCGGGCGGGCAGACCTGCCGCGGCTTAATTCTTCTGAAACAGAAACCAGCCCGGCCTCAGCATGGCTGAGACCGGGCCCGAAAACGGTCCCGCAGTCTTATTGGACTTTGGAAACAGACGCGAAATCGATCGCGTAAAGCGGCGAGTCGGCACATCCTTCAAAAGAGGGCGCCCAGACTCTGACCGTGGAAATATCTTCGATGAAAACGCTGCAGCACTCATCACTGAGGATCTGCTGGGCTTCCATGAAAAGCCCTGTCTGCACGTCTTCGTCGGTTGCCGTGGTGGCTTCCTTATACTTGGCGTCAAAGGCATCTGACTTGTAATTGATAAAGTTGTTGCCCGCGTCAGACTGATATCTGCTCAGGTAAGCGGCAGGATAGGCAGTCGCTCCGTCCAGGGAGATAATCGTTGCCTCATAATCTCTGTTCGTATAGACGCTGTCCAGCCAGGTGGCCCAGTCTACCTGTTCGATGTTCATGGTGATTCCGGCCTTGGCCAGCTGGTTGACCATGACCTGGGCAGAATCCACATGGACCGGATATACACTGGGAACCTTGACCGTAAAGCTGAAGCCGTCCTTATAGCCTGCCTCTTCCAGAAGCGTTTTGGCTTTGGCCGTATCCACCGCATAATCATCGGCAGTCTCGGTATTGCAGTATCTGGCAAGACCGGGAATGACAGGTGTGCCGACGATCACCGCGTGCCCGTAATTGACCAGCTCATTTACCTCGTCGGCGTCGACCGCGTAAGCCACCGCCTGTCTGACTCTGACATCGTCAAAAGGTTTGACCGCGTTATTGAGGGCCAGCACCTGTACCGCGTTGGAATTGCTGTAATAGGGATTATATGTGCCCTCTTCCAGCTGGGATACGATGCCGCCGTAAGCGCTGAAACCATCGATGCTGCCGGCCTGGAAAGCGGTCAGAAGCTCTGTCTGGTCTGCCAGGAAACGGACCTCGACCTCATCCAGATGGGCAGGCTCTCCCCAGTAATCATTATTCTTCACCAGGGTCACGTGATCCTGTACTTCGTAGTCAGAGAAGGCATAGGGGCCTGTGCCGACAGGCTGCAGGGCCAGTTCTCCGTTATCGTCGGATCCGGCGGGAACGATGGCCTGGACCATATAAGCCAGGAAGCCGATATCCGGCGTATTGAGGTTGATGGTGATCTTATTGCCGTCAACGCTGTAATCTTTGATATTATCAAAACCATTGATCTTGCTTTTGATGGCAAGATCGATGGAATAGGTAACGTCTTCCATGGTCACATCCTGGCCGTTATGGAATTTCACGCCGTCACGGAGGGTAAAGGTATAAGCGGAATCGCTGTCCCGGGTAACTTCGCTGGCCACAGCGGGCAGGAACTCCGAACCATCCTCATTGACCTTGACCAGGCCTTCATAAATGTTGTAGTAAATGCTCTTGGCGTCCGCGGTCGTGGATGTGAACGGATCAAAATTGTTGATTTCGGTCGACAGACCGTAAACGAATGTCCCTCCTTCTCCCGTACCTGCAGCCGCATCGCTGCTTCCCGCGGATTTCCCGCCGCATGCCGTCAGTGAAGCTGTCATAAGGACAGCGAGTACAGCTGCTGCAAATCTCTTTTTCATTTTTCCACCTTTCTTTTGTGGGTTTCCGGCTGCCCGTACCCGCCGCAGCGGATCAACACAAAAAAAAATCCGCGTGGCTGGGCAGACAGCAGCCAGCGGACATAGGTTTCCTATCTCCTGATTCATGTTACTGATGACCTGCTGCCGTTTCGGAACCGGTCCGAATATAGCGCAAGACAATTATGACATCTCGCCCCCGTAAATGCAAGTGTCAGGTCTGATACCATACCTGCAGGTTGTCCAGGCAGACCGCGCACAGGCAGCCGCCGTATACGCAGCCGCAGTCGACCGCCAGATGCCCCTGTCCCCGATAGACCAGGGACTGACCGTCGGACCTTATGGTAAAGGTCGGTGTATGGCCGGTCACCAGGATCCGGTCCGGCTCCGGAAAATACCGTCTGCCGTAATCAGCCCTGTACAGGATCAGGTCATTCATCGAATAGGAGGACATGGGACGGTCCGGCGCGAAGTCATGTATCCCCGCGTGAACCATGACAAAATGCCGGCCGCCGGCTTCTGTCTCCGCATATGGCAGAAAGGCACCCATAAAATCCAGGAGCCTGTCCCGCTCCCTGCCGGACAGGGCCATGAACTGCTCCGCAGTGATCCTGCCCCCGTCCCGCATCCAGAAAATGTACGGCAGGCGGTCCTCCCGGGGCAGAAGACTGCGGAAATTCATTTCATTGACGCCCTCAGGAAGCCTGCGCAGGACTTTGAGAGCAGCCGCATCATGGTTGCCCATCAGAATGGTCACATTGTCTCTGGCCGCCAGATCCTGCAGGACCCGGACCGGTTCCGGTCCTTTATCCACGCAGTCCCCCAGGATATAAAGGGTATCCGACGCCCGGATCCCGATTCTCTCCGTCAGTGCCCGGAACCGGTCATAGCAGCCATGAATATCAGAAATCACATATTTCACTCTGCTTCCTCCTCCGCGGACGCTTTCTCCCGGAGACAGGGAATCTCTTCACAGAGCTGTTTCATAATCGAATCACTGTCGATCCCCAGAACGCTGCGCAGCAGGGTCACATTGCCATGTTCGACATAGGCGTCCGGAAGCGTGACGCAGATCACGCGCAGATCCGGATATCTGCTCTCCACATAGGCCAGGACCTGTTCCCCGTATCCGCCCCGCAGAACATTTTCCTCCAGGGTAACCAGATACTGGTGGCCGGCCGCGATCCGGTCGATCATCGCGAAATCCACCGGCTTGATAAAGCGGCCGTTGATCAGGCTGCAGCGGCAGCCGATCCCGTGCAGTTTCTCCCGGATATGTTCCGCCGTGGAGACCATACTGCCCACGGCCAGGAGGGCGATGGTATCCTCTTCGTAGAGCATTTCGCTTTTGCCATAGGCAACAGGGGTCTGGAAGCTTTCCAGTCCCATATAGGCGTTTCCTCTGGGATAGCGGATCGCCACAGGCCTGTTCAGTTCAAAGGCAAAACGCAGCATGGCTTTGAGCTCCGGCGCGTTCTTGGGCGCCATCACTGTCATATTGGGAATGGCGGACATATAGGTCAGGTCCAGAATGCCCTGATGGGTCTCGCCGTCGCTGCCGACCAGACCGGCCCTGTCAATACAGAAGACCACCGGCAGTTCCTGCAGGCAGACGTCCATCATGATCTGGTCAAAGGCCCGCTGCAGAAAGGAGGAATAGACCGCCACGACCGGCTTCAGGCCCGCCGCCGCCATGCCGGCGGCTGAAGTGACCGCGTGCTGTTCTGCGATGCCCACATCAAAGAAGCGGTCCGGATATTCCTCGGAAAAGCGCTTCAGTCCTGTGCCGTCCGGCATGGCAGCCGTTACGGCAACGATCTTCTCATCCTCCGCGGCCAGCCGGCAGAGCTCCTCGGAAAAGGTACCTGTATAGGTGACCGTTTTCTTCTGGTCCAGAGGCTTCCCGGTCATGATATTAAAGGGATTGACCCCGTGATAAGCGTCCGGATGTTTTTCCGCCGGTTCATAACCCTTTCCTTTTTTGGTCAGGACATGGATCAGGACGGTATGATCGATCTTTTCCGCCTCTTTCAGGATCCGGACCATCTGGCGGACATCATGGCCGTCCACCGGGCCCAGATAGGTGATCCCCATATTTTCAAAGAGCATGCCCGGAATGACCAGCTGTTTGATACTGTTCTTGGTCTTGATGATGCCGTCCACCATGGAATTGCCCACGACCGGAATCCGTTCCAGCCGCTCCTGTACGCTCTTTTTCAGCTGGTGGTAGCCGGCGTCTGCCCTGAGTTCGGTCAGATAGGAATGCATGCCGCCCACATTGCGTGAGATGGACATGTTGTTGTCATTGAGTATGATAATAAAATTGGTCTTCCGCTGGCCCGCGTTATTCAGCGCTTCATAGGCCATACCGCCCGTCAGGGCTCCGTCGCCGATCACGGAAATGACCTTATAGTCCTGCCCCAGCAGATCCCTTGCCTGGGCAATGCCCAGGGCCGCCGAAATGGAGGTGGAGCTGTGGCCTGTGTCAAAAGCGTCATATTCACTTTCCCTGCGCTTGGGGAATCCGCTCATGCCGCCGTACTGGCGCAGCTCATCAAAGCCGCTCTTGCGTCCGCTGAGCAGCTTATGGGTATAGGACTGGTGCCCCACATCCCAGACCACCTTGTCTCTGGGAAAGTCAAATACCCTGTACAGGGCAATGGTCAGCTCGACCACGCCCAGATTGGAGGCCAGATGGCCGCCGGTCCGGCTGGTCGTCTCGATCAGGAACCGCCGGATCTCCTCCGCCAGAATCTCCGTCTGCTTATAGGTCAGCCTGCGGACATCCTCCGGTCCTTTTATTCTATCCAGAATCATATTCGTATCCTCTGTATGGAACCACGTGGTGCAGTTTTTTTCCGCAGCCCCGCTCTTCTGCTCATCTCGCGGCTATAAAATCGTAGGTCTCCTGCTCCGTCTGCAGAATCTGGTTCAGATCCGGATGAGCGATGACCTTGTGGGCATCCATGGCTTCCTCAATGATCCGGGCGATATCCAGATAACCGATCTCCTTTTTCAGGAACATGGCGACCGCCCGCTCATTGGCCGCGTTAAAGACAGTGGGCAGGGAACCGCCGGTCCTGCCGGCCCGCAGGGCCAGGGCCAGGCCCGGGAAATTGACCGGATCGGGATCCTCAAAGGTGATTTTGGCCAGCTTTCCGAAATCAAGCCTGTCGCCGGGCAGATATCTGCGTTCCGGATAATACAGGGCGTACTGGATGGGCAGTTTCATATCGGGCGTACCCAGCTGGGCGATGACCGCGCCGTCATCGAACTGGACTGCCGAATGGATGACGCTCTGGGGCTGGACCAGGACCTGGATCCGGTCGATATCCACGCCGAAGAGCCATTTGGCCTCCATGACCTCCAGTCCCTTGTTGACCATGGTGGAGCTGTCGATGGTGATCTTATGTCCCATGGTCCAGTTGGGATGCCTGAGGGCGTCCTCCAGCTGTACCTTTTTCATCTGTTCCAGCGTCCAGCCCCGGAAAGGGCCGCCGGAAGCAGTCAGCAGGATTTTGTCGATATGGTTGCCCCGCTCTCCCTGCAGACACTGGAAAATCGCGGAGTGCTCGCTGTCAACAGGCAGGATCTTTACGCCCTTTTCCTTTGCCAGGGGAATGATCAGATGGCCTGCCGTGACCAGGGTCTCCTTGTTGGCCAGGGCGATATCCTTGCCCGCCTCTATGGCCGCAATGGTGGGCCTGATACCGATCATGCCGACTACCGCTGTGACTACAGTCTCTGCTGCCGGGATGGAGGCAGCCTCTATCAGGCCTTCCATGCCCCAGGATACCTTTACGTCCAGGTCCGCAACCCGGAGCTTTAATTCTTCTGCCTTTTTTTCCTCCCACAGGACCGCCAGTTCCGGCCTGAATTCCCGGATCTGCTGCTCGATCAGGTCCACATTGGAACCTGCCGCCAGGGCGGCCACATGGATATCCTTATTATTTCTTACGACCTGCAGTGTCTGGGTCCCGATCGATCCCGTGGAACCCAATACAGAAATCTGTCTCATTTTTCATGCCTCCGGTCTTTTATTTTCTTAATATACGGTATTTCTATTCTATCACAGTTCCTGTCCGCTAAAAAATGAAAGGTCTCTAAAATGAGACTCCAAAAATGAGACTGCCCGGGCTGTATGGATTTACGGGCGGGCTTTCCGGGAATCTCCCTTCCGGACGGTGTCCTGTCCATAGCGCCGGTTGATCCTGTCCATCATGGCATCCAGCCTGCGCTTTTTTTCATCGGCGGCGGAAACGGGCGCCCCGCCCTTCCGGCCGGGGTCCTGGTCAGGGTCTTCGGATTCCGCAGCCGCTGACGATGGATTATATGCCATTTTCTCTTCGGAAGCAAGCTCCTGCTCCATTCTATGCCGGTCCGCTTTCCGCTCCGTTACTTCCCGGTCCGCTTTCTGATCCGCTGCTGTCCGGACTGCCTCTTTAACTCCCGTAATCGGGAAAGGATCTTCTGCAGGCGTGTCCTCCCCGGATTCTGTCTGCGCTCCCATCCAGTCGAACAGACTCATCTGCTCATAGGGGCTGTCATCCAGTCCCGCGGCGCTGACGCCGACCAGGCGGATGGTCCGCCCCCGGCTGAACAGGCCTTCTTCCCCTGTCAGCAGGCGGTCCATCAGCTCCCGGGCCGCAGCTTCAATGACGGCCGGGTCGGAAGTGGATCTGTCCAGGCGCTTTTGCCGGGTATGCCTGTGGAACTGATCTGTCTTGACAATAACACCGATGGTATAGGCCCTGACAGAATCCTTCCGCATCCGGCTGCCCACACTTTCCGAGAGTCTGCGCAGATAAGCCGGCATCCTTTCCCCGTAATTCTGTCCTGTAATGTCCTCCGCCATGGTCGTTTCATTAGAGTAACTCTTGGCTTTCTCCCGGGTCCCCCGGACCGGGGAATTGCTGATTCCGTTGGCGGCGCGCCAGATATGGGCGCCGGCCTTTTCACCCAGGGCCCCTTTGAGGATTTCCGGATCGGTCCCCGCGGCGTCACCGATCGTCAGGATCCCCAGGCTGTTCAGCCGGGCCGCCGTCGCGCCGCCGCAGCCATGCAGCTCCCGTATGGGCAGCGGCCACATCTTTCCGGCCACTTCGTCCGGGAACAGGGTATGGGTCCGGTCGGGTTTCTGGAAGTCACTGGCCATCTTGGCCAGGAGTTTATTGGAGGAGATGCCCACATTCACCGTAAATCCCAGGCTCTCCCGGATCTCTTTCCGGATTCCGGCGGCAATCTCCAGAACAGCCTGCCTCTCCTCTTCCCGGGATCCGGCGCCGGCGCCAGCGCCTGTCATGTCCATATAGGCTTCATCGATCGAGACCTGTTCGACCACTTCCGCGTATTTTTTCAGAATGGCAATGAACTGGCGGGAATATTCTTTATAGGTCTTACGGTCTCCTGGCACCAGGATCAGGTCCGGGCACTTCTGCAGGGCCTTCATCACCGGTTCCCCGGTCTGCACGCCGTACTTTTTGGCCGGAATGGATTTGGCTGTGATAATACCGTGCCGGGTCTTTACATCCCCTCCCACGGCGGAAGGGACTGTACGCAGGTCCAGGGCCTGCGGATCCTCCCGCAGCCTTTTCACGGCGGACCAGGACAGGAAGGCCGAATTTACATCCACATGAAATATGATTCTGTCCATGCCGGTCCCTCACCGCCTTTCTGTCTGCCATTATAAAGTATGCCTTTGTAAAGGATGCCTTTGTAAAGGATGCCTGTATAAAGGATGCCCGTAAACAGTCACCCTCTGAAAAACATGCATCATGATCATACATAGTATAACATAGGCTTGGACAATCCCCCCAAAACATGGTACAACAGTCAGGTACCTTTCCTTTCTCTCTCATATCCGCGCGGGGTACGGCCGGCACGAAAGCGGCCTGCCTGTTCTGCGCCAAAGACCCGGTGGGAGGACAGGAACACCGTTTAATAACCGCAGTCTTCAATAGTCATATATAAGTTATACATAAAAGGAAGCAGACGATATGGATAAGAAAGCGATCGCTGAGATCAGAAAACTGATGACCGCAGGCAACTGCAGAATCGACAGGATCCGGGGCTGTTATGTCAATGACAACGGCGACATCCTGATGGAAATGAAAGAGACCTTCCTGGCCATGCAGGAGGAAAATGTGGAAAAGTATCTGGAACTGCTGCGGAAGACCCTGACCGGCAAGCTGGGCCGCAGTCTCTTCAACATGGAATTTCCCACAGAAGAGGAAATGGAAGGCGGACGTCAGGAATTTCTGTACCGGCTGCAGCAGTCGCAGCTGGAGGACGAAGACCTGGTCCGGACCTTTTTTGACCGGATCGTGCAGACCTATCAGGCACCCGGCAAATACCTGATCATCCTGGTCCACGGTCTCTATGACATTCCGGCCAGGACCTCGGACAATCAGGAACTGGAAGACGCCTCTGACTTCGTCTATTCTTTCCTGCTCTGCAGTATCTGTCCTGTGACAGAGCTCAAGGAAGGCCTCTGCTACGATCCGGACGCCGGGATGTTCGTGGATAAGCGGGGCGACTGGGCTGTGCAGAAACCGGATCTGGGTTTCCTCTTCCCGGCCTATAATGACCGGATGCCGGATATTCATTCCCTGCTCTACTATACCCGTAAGGAAGAAGAACGGCACCCGGAATTCACCGATGAGATCCTGGGCGCAGCCCTTCCCATGCCGGAATCAGACCAGAAGAACGTCTTCCGTTCCATAGTGGAACAGACCCTGGGCCGTGACTGTGATTTTGAAAATGTCAAAGGTGTCACGGAATCCATCAACCGCCTGATCGAGGAAAACAAAGACGATCCCGAACCAGCCCGGATTGAAAAAGCCGATATGCGCAGGATCCTTACGGACAACGGCGCCAGCCGGGAGATCATGGACGATTTTGATGAGGCCTTTGACGAGGCGGTTGGGCCCGGCCGGGCCCTGACCGCCGAAAATGTGCGGACTTCCTCTACCCTGGAGGTCAAATCTCCCAGTATGAAGATCAGTGTCAAAGGAGATATGACGGACATGATCCGGACCCGGGTCATCGACGGGATGGAATATCTGATCATTCCCGTCGTCGATGAGATTGAAGTCAACGGCATCCGGATCCTCCGCTCCCGCAGGGAGGAATAAGAAAGAAGCCCTCCACTGACGGAATTATTATGGACGGGAGAAACGCCGCCTCAGGTCTGCTGTACAGGCTCCCGGTCCAGACCAAAAACATAGCGCAGGAAATCATGGGCCATCTCCGGCCAGCCCTGTACTTCCGGTACCGGAACGCCTTTTTCCTTTTCCCCGGCATAGGGGCCGTAGAGGTATTCCCGCATCCAGAAGTCTTTCTCTTTTTCCTTCATGGAGATATGGCCCGCGTCCAGCTGCTCCATGACGCGGCCGACCTGCTCCAGGGTATAATCCGCTTTGCAGGCCCGGTCCGCCCATTCCTGATCGGCCAGAGACAGGCCGTGGACTCCGTGGGAATAAATGTGCATGGAATGAAGCACTCCTTTCTCCCGCAGGGCCTGTTCAAACCGGAAGGTATTTTCCACCGGCACAGAATCATCCGGCAGCGTATGCCAGATATAGACCGGCGGCGTATCCGGACGGACCTGGGTCTCCAGGGACATATATCGCATTTCATCCTCAGGGGTCCTGCAGCCGGGCAGGGCCCCTTTCTGCCGGATCACGGGAGCCGCGGCATCTTCTTCCGGCCTGTTATAGCCCAGAAGTGCCTTTATGGAATCCGCATGGGTCAGGCCGGGTTCTGCCGTGATGACCGGATAGGACAGGACAACGGCGTCGGGCCTGCAGCTATAGTCTCTGAAAACGGGGTTGTTTTCATAAGCGTCCCTTCCATGGACCGCCAGCGAAGCGGTCAGATGGCCGCCGGCTGAGAAACCGCAGACCGCGATCCGGGCTGGATCGATTTCCAGCCGGTCCGCTTCCTTCCGGAGCAGGCGGACGGCTCTGGCCAGATCCTGCAGGGGCTGCAGGCGCAGCGGCTCCATACGCAGGGGATTACATGTATAAGTAAGGACAAAGGCGTTATATCCCATTCCATAGAACCGCTCCGCTACCGGCTGACCTTCCCGGATTGAGGCGAAACTGTAAGCTCCGCCGGGCACTACGATCATGCAGGGCCTGGGCCCGTCTGCCTCTTCATGTAAATAAGCGGTCAGATTGGGCACAAAGCCATAGGCCATGGCATACCTGTATTCTTCCGCTTCCCATATCCTGATCTTTTCTCTCCGCATCCGTTTCTCCATTCCTTCTCTGTATATAAGTTGTCCCCCTCGAGGCAGAAACGCCCATGGGTCCACATTCCGTACGCTTCCTCTGCCGGCTGACTTCTGCCGGCTTTCTTCATAAATATTATACAGGAAACCCCGCACGGGAAACAAAAAAAGCGGTCCTTTCGGACCGCTTACGCCTGCTTCTGGGGACCGGGCCTAAGCACGGCCCTCTATAAATCCGTATGGAATTACCGGGAAAGGCGTCAGCCATCTTACTCGTTGCTGGCTTCGTTCTCCCGCAGCAGCCGCAGTTCCTGCAGAAGTTCCAGATCCTCTTTTGTGACCAGCATGTTGCAGGTCACCGTATCATGACCGGGCTTGGTCATGCTGATCTCAAAAACTGTATCCTCCGGCACACCGGTCAGAAGCTCATTCCTGATAAAAGCGGCGACCCTGGGATGTCTGGATGTAAACTCATTTTTCATCCTGCCCAGTTTTAAAAGCGTCATGGGATTGATCATTCTGTTTCCTCCAAATATACCTGCCGGAGCGGAACGGCCTGTTCTGTACCTGCCGCTGCCGGTCGTTTTTCTGAAATACCCGTATATTATAGCAGATGAAATCAGAATGGCAACCGGCATTATTTCCCCGCCTCCGCTCTGTCTTCCGCCCGGATCTCCTCCAGCAGACCGCTTTCCTCCGGGCTGAGCGGCCTGCCTTCCAGCAGGTCCGGTCTCTGCCGCAGGGTCAGCCGCAGGGATTCTTTCAGACGCCAGCGCCGTATCTTTTCATGATGGCCGGACAGAAGGACCGGCGGGACCGTCTGTCCCCGGAAATCCGCCGGCTGGGTATACTGGGGATATTCCAGCAGGCCGTTCTCGAAGGATTCCTCTTCCGCGCTGCCTGCTTTCAGATTGCCTTTGCGCAGGCGGATCACGGAATCGGTGACCACCATGGCGGCCAGCTCCCCGCCGGTCAGGATATAATCCCCGATGGAGATCAGCTCATCCACATGGTCATAAATCCTGGCGTCCATCCCTTCATAGTGGCCGCAGATCAGGATCAGATGGTCCTGTCCGGCCAGTCTGTGGGCATCTGCCTGCTGATAGGGCCTGCCCACCGGTACCAGAGCGGCTGTATGGCAGCCCTCCGTCCGGACCGATTCCAGAGCATCAAGAACAGGCTGACACCTGAGGATCAGCCCTCTGCCTCCGCCGAAGGGAGAATCATCAATATGGCGGTAGCTGCCGCCCGCGAAGTCCCGGATATCGATGATTTCCACCTCCGCCAGGCCCAGGCCGGCCGCCCTTGTCACAGCATGTGTCCGGAGATAATCACCGAACATCTCCGGACACATGGTCAGAATCGATATTTTCATACCGTTTGCTGCTTTCTCCTGTGCAGCCGCTTACTTTTTGGCTGCTTCCTGCTCCTTCTCCTTCACAGGTTCCTTGGGCAGTCTGCCGTAAAGTTTTGCCAGTCCGTAAATGCTTCTGGCCAGATCCGAAGACAGATAGTTGGGAATCAGTCTCCACTGCCAGTTGGTCCCAAGGGTACCGGGCTCATTGATCCTGGCTTCTTTCCCCTTGACCAGATAGTCCTGCAGAGGAATGATGCAGAGGTCTGCCACGCTCCGGTAGGCTTCCCGGATGAAATCCCAGACAAAACGGCCGTAATCGGTATTCTCGGAATTGATGAACCTGCGGGCAAAATCGCGGTCGCGGTCATTCAGTTCCTCGATCCACGCCCTTGTGGTCGTATTGTCATGGGTACCGGTATAAACGACACAGTTCTTAATATGGTTATAGGACAGATAATAGCTGGACTCCGTCCAGTCAAAGGCATACTGGAGGACTTTCATGCCGGGGAAGCCCGTGTCCTGCAGCAGCTTTTCGGAACTGGGGGTGATCTCGCCCAGGTCCTCGGCGATGATGTCCAGGTCGCCCAGTTCCTTCTTCAGGGCACGGAAGAAAGCCATACCGGGACCCTTCTGCATGGTGCCGTTTTCGGCAGTCTCATCCCCGTAAGGAATTTCATAATAGGAATCAAAGCCGATGAAGTGGTCGATCCGGATCACATCCATCATCTCATAGCTGCGGCGGATCCGGTTGATCCACCAGGAATAACCGGCCTTTTTCATCTTTTTCCAGTCATAGATGGGATTGCCCCAGAGCTGGCCTGTAGCGGAATGGGCATCCGGCGGGCAGCCGGCGACAACGGTCGGTACCAGATCTTTATCGAACTTGAACGCTTCGGGATGTGCCCAGCTGTCAACGCTGTCGAGGGCTACATAGAAGGGAATATCGCCGATGATCTTTACCTTTTTTTCCGCCGCGTAGGCGCGGAGTTTCCGCAGCTGCCTGTCAAAGACGTACTGGACAAAGCAGAAGAACGCAACGGTCTCCGCGCTTTCTGTCCGGATGGTCTGCAGGGCGCCGGTTTCACGGTCACGGTCCGCTTCTTCCCAGTCGAACCAGGCTTTGCCTTCGTATTTTTCCTTAAAGGCCATGTACAGGGCGTAATCCTCCAGCCAGAAAGACTCCTTTTTCAGGAAGGCCTGATAGCTGTCTGCCTGCTCCATACCTCTCTCGCGGAAGCGGCCGAAAGCGGTCCGGAGCACCGCCAGACGGTTGTTATACATGGCGCCGTAATCCACGCGCTCCTGGTCCTCCCCGAAATTTCTGTGGTTACACTCGTCCCATGTCAGCAGACCCTCTTCGATCAGATCCTCCAGGCAGATGAAATAGGGATTGCCCGCAAAGGCGGAAACACACTGGTAAGGGGAATCTCCGAAGCCGGTGGGTCCAAAAGGCAGGACCTGCCAGTAACTCTGGCCTGCTTCATGCAGAAAGTCTACAAACTCATAGGCTTCTTTGGAAAAACAGCCGATCCCGAACCTGGAAGGCAGGGAGGACACCGGGAATAAAATACCGCATTCTCTCATATACAACCACTCTCTCCTATCTGTTCTCATATGATTTACCGGCGTCACTATACAAAATGTACAAACGCCAGTCTTAAAAGTATATGAAATATCATACTATTTGTCAACAAGAGCGGACTGCCACCTCTGAGCTCGTTGACCAGCGGACTGCCACCTCTGAGCTCGTTGACCGCCTGGCGGGTGGCCGTGACCTCTGAGGTCGTTTGCCAGCCGGCCCGCGAGCTCTGAGGTCGTTTGCCAGCTGAGGTCGTTTGCCAGCCGGCCCGCGAGC
>ODAJ012150334.1_pt1 | contig 18206 bp, 18 predicted proteins | sample 1539241 | NCBI WGS metagenome assembly ODAJ01 (sample SAMN02144231, study PRJEB22623) | gut metagenome | biome: sheep rumen | host: Ovis aries | place: New Zealand | reverse complement strand
TCCCGACATCAAAGCTTTTCTTGAATACGTGGACAAAGGCATTATTTCGGGAGATTTCGTCAAAGAGTTGGACGACGCTGTTCAACTCGTTAAATCTAACAGAAAGGCGATGAAAGAATTTATGACTTACCAAATGGCTTTACTCGAAAGCGAAATGACTGGCGAGCAACGTGGAAGAGCTCAAGGTATCGAATTAGGACGTACTAAAGAACGCGAATCCGTCGCTATCAAACTCATTCGTATGGGGCTTAATTTCGCCGATATTCAAAAAGCTACTGACTTGCCGATTCCGCGCCTTGAGCAACTTGCTATCGATAATCCCGACTGTTGCGAGGCATGACTTTATAACTCTTCAAATGTATCTGCTCGAACAGGAATGGAAGCCGAAGATAGACGCGCTGAAGAAATTGCTCTTAATTTGATTCGTCGCGGTAGACCTATTCAAGAAATCCACGAAGACACCGACGTATCTCTTGAGCGCATTTATCAGCTTGCTCAATTTGCTTCTAAAGAGAATAACCATGCCAAATGAATCAGAAACTCGCAAAATAATTGATGAGCAACGGAGGAAAGTCGGTTGGGAAGTTGATACGGAAAATCTTTGCTACTCCAAAGGCACTCGTCCACAAACAGGGCGCAACATTGTCATTGCTGAATAGCAGAACAACAGCGGTTTTTTTATCAATCGCGCCGTAAGACCCCGCCCTTTAGGGCTGGGGATACAAGGCGCAGTTTTTGACTTGTATTAGCTTAAACGATATTGTATAATACAGGCATGAAATATAAATCTAATCGTAACGTTGTATACTCATGTAAATATCATGTTGTATGGTGTCCAAAATACCGTCGCAAAGTATTGGTCAATGGCGTTGACAGCAGATTGAAGGAGCTGATAATTCAAATTTGTCAAGAAATCCAAGTAGAGATAATCGAAATGGAAATCATGCCTGACCATGTACATTTGTTGATTGAGGTATACCCGCAATTTGGTATTCATAAAGCCGTTAAACTCATAAAAAGCAGGACATCACGCACTTTAAGAACTGAGTTTCCGTATTTGAAAACTAAATTGCCGACGCTCTGGACGAACAGCTATTTTGTATCAACAGTAGGCGGTGCTCCATTGTCGGTAATAAAGCAGTACGTCGAAAATCAGAAAACGTCGCAAAGGAAGTGATGACGTGGAATACACGAAAGGCTACAAATTTCGCTTGTATCCGAACAAAACTCAAGCAATCTTACTGAATAAGACTTTGGGCTGTTGCCGATTTGTTTTTAATCACTTCCTTTCAGTCAGACGCGACAGCTGGGAAAACGAGAAAAAATCCGTCTCGTACAGTGAAACAAATTCGCTGATGACGCAATTAAAATCCGACGAAAATCACTTGTGGCTAAAGGAAGTTGACAGCGTGGCATTGCAACAATCCCTTCGAGATTTGGACGTTGCCTATCAAAATTTTTTCAAGCACGGCAGAGGCTATCCGAAATTCAAGTCGCGGCGAAATCGTCAACAGAGTTACAGAACGCAGAATGACGGTAAAAAAATCCGCGTGGAAGGCAAAAGAATCAAGTTACCAAAAGTCGGGTTTGTGAGATTTGAACAATCACGAGAATTTAACGGACGAATTTTAAATGCCACAGTCACGAGGACAGCAACGGGCAAATATTTCGTGTCGTTGTGCGTTCAAGAGGATATAGCAGACAACTTGCGGCAAAATGACGGCGGACAAATTGGTCTTGATGTTGGCTTAAAAGAATTTTGCACAGACAATCAAGGGAACACGGTCGTCAATCCAAAGCCGTTACGCCGCTTAAGCAAGAAATTGACCAAAGCTCAAAGAAAACTTTCACGGCGCAAGCTCGACAGCTATAACCGAAATCGACAGCGGATAATATTGGCTCGTGTCCACGAAAAGATAACAAACATAAGAAGAGATTTTCTGCACAAATTGACGACTAAACTGTGTCGCGAAAACCAAACGATAGCTGTTGAATCGCTCAATGTGCAGGGAATGATGAAAAATCACAAATTGGCGCGAGCTATAACAGATGTCAGTTGGGGCGAATTCTTTAGGCAGTTGCAATACAAAGCGATTTTTTACGGGTGCGACGTGATAAAAGTACCGACGTTCTACCCGTCAAGTCAAACCTGTTGCAACTGCGGATATAAAAATTCGCTAACGAAAGATTTAAGTGTACGACGCTGGACTTGCCCAGTATGTGGAACTGTTCACGACCGTGACCAAAACGCCGCCATAAATATTTTGCGAAAAGCATTGGAAATGAAAAATTCAGCCTGAAGAATAAAAGCTACCGTGGGACACACGGGAAGTTACGCTTGTGGAGAGAATGTAAGACGCATTGCGCCGTTCTCTTTGAAGCAAGAATCCCTCCGGCTTTAGCCGTGGGGAGTGTCAAATTTTGTCTACAGCTCCTAGAATTGATTTTAGCGGAAGCCGGCTTATTACCAATGAAAAAAAGGTCGTGTTCTGCTCAGAAATAAAAACGTCTCAGAACAATGCGATTTCGATAAAACTTTTTGTCGATAAAAAAGAATGGAGAATTTTACTATGAAATATCTAGGGCATAAAAATATGAAAGATAATAGCGAACAGACGTTAAAAGAACATTTAATCGGAGTTAGTGAGTTGGCAGGAAAGTTTGCGTCGGAGTTCGGAGAAAATGAAATAGGGAAATTAGTCGGACTTTACCATGATATTGGCAAGTATTCGGAAGAATTTCAGAAATATATCCGTCAGGAAAGTAAAAAGAAAGTAGATCATTCGAGTGCAGGGGCAAAGGAACTTTTTAGTCAGAAAACTTACGAAACCTTATTAGCGGCTTTTTGTATAGCTGGGCATCATTGCGGAATTCCAAATATCGGAAATAGAGCCGTTCCAAGATTAGGCGAAACAACTTTCTATTCGCGAGTTAAAAAAGAGATTCCCAAATATGCCGATTACAGTAAAGAAATTGAAGAACCTGGCAATTATCGTTCAAAGTTAATTGCTTCACTCAATGGAGACAGCGAACAAATTTTTTCGTTAATGTTTTATACACGAATGGTATTTTCTTGTTTAGTGGATGCCGACTTTTTGGACACCGAAAATTTTATGAGCAAGGGAAAAGTACAGCGTGGCAAATTTGCAACCTTGTCGGAGCTTAAAGTAATTTTTGACGATTATATTGCGAAAAATTTTTTAAGTGAAACAAATCCGCGTTACAACGAGCCTATCAACATAAGACGGCGAAAAATTTTGGAGGCGTGTATTGAGGAAGGAAAAAATGCTAAGGAAAATTTAGCTGGTCTGACAGTTCCGACAGGAGGCGGGAAAACTATTTCCTCAATGGCTTTCGCTCTTAATAACGCCGTAAAAAGCGGTCACCGAAGAATAATTTACGTCATTCCCTACTCGAGCATTATCGAGCAAAATGCTAAGGTTTTCGCTGATATTTTCGGTCGTGAAAATGTTGTCGAACATTACAGCGGTGCGGAGTACGACGACACGGAGTCGGAAGAAGGAAATTTGAAAAGATTGGCGACGGAAAATTGGGATGCGCCAATAATAGTCACGACGAATGTGCAATTTTTTGAATCAATCTTTTCAAACAGGACGTCGAAGTGTCGCAAGTTGCATAACATAGCAAACAGCGTGATAATCTTTGATGAAGCACAGATGCTTCCTGAAGGATTCTTAAAGCCATGTCTCGAAGCAATAAAACAACTTACAAGATATTATAATTGTACGTCGGTCATCTGCACGGCAACGCAACCTTCACTCGGCAAATTTTTTGCAAACCAAATCCTAGCTGAAATTTGTAGCAAGGTCGAAGATAATTACAACTTTTTCCGTCGTACAACGATAAGGATATTAAACGAAAAAGTTTCCAAAAAGGAGTTGGCGGAGAGATTAAGAAAAAACAGGCAAGTACTTTGTGTCGTCAATAAGAAAAAAACTACCAGAGAAATTTTTGATGTTCTTAAAGATGAAGAGAATAATTTTTACTTGACGACGAATCTTTGTTCGGTGCATCGTTCACAAATTCTGCAACAAATCAGAGGTTGTTTGGAAAAAAATCAACCTTGCCGCGTTGTGTCGACGAGTTTGGTGGAAGCAGGTGTTGATTTGGACTTTCCGTGTGTTTATCGTGAAACTGCCGGATTAGATAATATAATTCAAGCCGCTGGACGTTGTAATCGTGAGGGAAAGTTTTCAAAAGAAGAGTGTTTTGTATTTGTCTTTACTCTAGCTGGTGAAGGAATAATTCCTACACAAAAATTACGAGTCAACGCAACGAACTTAGTTTGCGAAAAACATTCATCAGATTTAGCTTCACCACAAGCAGTAAAATATTATTTCGATTTTCTTCATAAGTTGGACGGAGATAAATTGGATAAAGAAAGAATTCTCGAACTGCATAGGAAAAAATCAATGCCGTTTAGAGAGATCGCGGAAAAATTCAAACTGATAAAAGAAGATACAAAATCGATATTCATTCCGTTTGATGAAAATGCGAAAATCATTGAGCAAAAGCTACTTGACGGAGAAATTTCACGCTCCTTGCTGAGAAAAGCTAACAGATATATGGTTAATGTCTATTACGATGATTATGGAAAAATGCTGGCAACGCAAAAAATAAAAATGGTAGATGAGTCTGTAGCTGTTTTAATGGATTTGGCTATTTATGACGCGAAGACAGGATTGTCTCAAGAAATTGAGGAAGGAACAGGAATATTTTTTTAGTCGGAGATGATAGCATGATGAATTTTTATGTGGAAGTATGGGGAGATTACGCGCTTTTCTCACGTCCTGAAATGAAAGTCGAGCGGGTCAGCTACGATGTAATAACTCCGTCAGCAGCGCGAGGAATATTGGAAGCGGTTTATTGGCATCCCAAAATAAAATATAATGTGCTTAGAATTTTTGTCCTCAATAAAATTAAGTTTGCTAACATTCGTCGGAATGAAGTTAAAGAAAAAGTTTCTGCAAAAAACGTAAAGGATTTCATAAAGAGTAAGAGAGGCAAACTTTATATAGCGACTGCAGAAAGTATTTCTCAACGTTCTTCAATGGTTTTAAAAGATGTTCGCTACGTGATTGAAGTGAACATTAAAACGAACGAAGAAAATTTTCTGAAAGCCTACAATATCTTAAAACGTCGTCTGATAAAAGGGCAATGCTATCACACGCCATATTTCGGAACTCGTGAATTTCCTGCGAATTTTAAACTCCGTGAAGATATTGACGGAATACAAACAGCATACCCAAATGAAGTGCGCGATTTGGGATTTATGCTTTATGATATGGATTATTCAAATAAAAAAGATATATGCCCAATGTTTTTTCGCGCAAAAATGGAGAATGGAATTATAGATGTGAAACGTCCGGAGGTGTTCAAATGATACTTACGGCACTGGTGAAGAGATACGAACAACAGGTTAGAGAAAATAAAATAGTGGGGCAAAACTGGAACGCAGCAGAGGTATCTTTCGGCTTGAGACTTTACGAAAACGGCGAAGTAGCAGATATTATAGATTTAAGAACTAAAATAGCAGGCAACAAAAAAGAACGGTTAGAAAAGAGAAAAATGATAGTCCCCGAACAAGAACGCAGGAGCGGCAAAAACTTTTCATCAAGTTTTCTTTGCGAGAACGCCAAATACTTTCTCGGCATTGACGGCAGCACTGAGCATTTTCAAGTAGCTAAAAAACTTCACCTGGAAATATTGAAAGATTGTAATTCGTTAGCGTCAAAAGCCGTAAAAAATTTTTTTGCAAGTTGGAATCCGTCAGAAATTGAAACTCACCCAAAGTTAAAGGAATGTCTGAAAGAATTACAAAAGGGCGCAAGACTTATATTTATGTTTGAAGGAAATTTTGCGACGGAAGACGATGAAATTAAAACAGCGTGGGAAAATTACAGGCAAAATCAAGGAGAGTCAGCGTCAATGCAGTGCTTAATCACCGGAAAAATTTCACCTGTAGCAAAAATTCATCCGTCGATAAAGGGTGTAAGAAATGCAAACTCTTCCGGCGGATCGATTGTATCTTTCAATGATTCGGCGTTTGAATCTTATGGTCATGACGGCGAAAGAGGTCTAAATGCGCCGGTCTCAAAATATGCGGCGTTCGCTTACACTACGGCTTTAAACGATTTACTCGCTGATTCAAATCATAAGAAATTTTTTGGAGATATGACGGTTGTATATTGGGCAGAAGAAAATAGTGACGAATGCCAAGATTTTTTTGAGGAACTTTTATCTCCAGATGAGGAAAAAATTTCTAATGAAAACTTATCCGATATAATGAAAGGCATAGAAAAAAAGAATATCAAATTTAACGACACAAAATTAGATTATGAGAATCCATTTTATATCTTAGGACTTTCGCCAAATAATGCGAGAATATCTGTTCGGCTCTTCTTGCAAAAAAGTTTTGGCGAGGTTATAGGAAATATTGCAAAACATTACGAGGACTTACGAATAGTTAAACCGGTGAATGAACCTGACTATCTGCCATTGTGGCGGATTTTGAGGGCTACAATTCCTTCGCAAGCAAAAGAAAAAAAGTCGTCTCCGTTAATGACGGGGGCAGTCGTAAAATCCATAATGAGCGGTCAGAATTATCCGGTTTCACTTCTTCAAAACACACTTTTGAGGATAAGAGCTGATCATGCCGTCACATACGAAAGAGCCGCAATTATCAAGGCTTATTTGACGAGAAATAAAAGGAGGGAAAATTTAATGTCACTTGACGAGAACGCTACCGATGTAAGTTATGTTTATGGAAGAATTTTTGCAGTATTGGAAAAAGTTCAGAAGAAAGCGAATCCAGGTATTAATGTTACTATTAAAGACAAGTATTTCACGTCAGCTTGTGCTATACCGACTAGAGTATTTCCTACACTGTTGAAACTCTCCGTTCATCACTTGAGCAAACTGGATACGAGAATTTACTGGGAAAAGCAACTCACGAGCTTAATTGGAAAACTTTCGCCGTCTATAAAAAATCTCTCAACGTTGACGCAGGAAGAGCAGGGAATGTTTATTCTGGGTTACTATCACCAGGTGCAAGAACTCAATAAGAAAAAGGAGAGTAAAGAAAATGTCTGAAGTAATAAAAAATCGCTACGACTTTGTATTTCTGTTCGACGTGGAAAACGGCAATCCTAACGGCGACCCCGATGCCGGAAATATGCCGCGAATGGATCAAGACACCGGTCTCGGAATCGTAACTGACGTTTGCTTAAAGCGCAAAATCCGCAATTACGTTGAAGCAGTTTATGAAGAGAAACCCGGTTACAGGATTTATGTCAAGCAAAATATTCCAATGGAACGCATGAATCGAGAGGCTTACAGTTACGTTGGCATAAAAAGCAAAGAATTAGATGATATAAAAGAAGAAATAAAAAACTTGAAAACTAAGGATCCTACGCTCGATGTAAAAATTCGTGATTTTATGTGTGCAAACTTTTTCGACATTCGCACGTTCGGCGCAGTTATGACAACTTTTACTAGAGATAAATTAAACTGCGGACAAGTGCGCGGACCTGTCCAGATTTGTTTTGCAAAGAGCATTGATCCTATAACTCCGCAAGAAGTCAGCATTACGCGCATAACAGTCGCCTCGGAAGAAGAGAAAACAGAAGACAAAAATACGATGATGGGCAACAAATTTATCGTCCCGTATGCTCTTTATCGTTGCGAAGGCTTTATTTCTGCCAATCTTGCCCAAAAAACTACGGGCTTCACGGAGGACGATCTAAAAGTTTTCTGGGAAGCATTGATAAATATGTTTGAATTTGATCGTTCGGCGACACGTGGCAAAATGTCATTGCGCAAGTTGATTGTCTTCCGGCACGCAAGCGAATTCGGCAATGCTCCAGCGTACAAGCTCTTTGAAAGAATACAAGTGCGGAGAAAAGACAGCGAAAAAATCGCACGCGGTTACGACGACTACGAAGTTATCATCGAAAAAGAAAATTTGCCGGAAAGTATTGAGTTGATAGAAATGGCGTGACAATGGACGAAGAATTTTTGATGATTTCCGGTATACAACACTTTAAGGTCTTTCTCAATAATTGGCAAGAAAAGAAACGAGAGGTGATAATGCATCCTTTTTTAGAAGAAAAAATATCTTGGGGTTTAGTTCCGTATGTGCAATCTTTGTTGTTGGCTCGCAGTATTCGAGGAGATATTGAAGTCGCACCTCATACGGGGTGCGTGGATTGAAATTCAAAATCTTTAGCGGCGTCCTCAAGGGCTTTTTTCTCGGTCGCACCCCATACGGGGTTGCGTGGATTGAAATACCTACTTGCGTTGCGTTAAGGTAGCCAGTATCGTGGTCGCACCCCATACGGGGTGCGTGGATTGAAATTGCCCGTGTCGATTGTTTGAGCCTATCTCTTGTCGCACCCCATACGGGGTGCGTGGATTGAAATTGCCCGTGTCGATTGTTTGAGCCTATCTCTTGTCGCACCCCACATGGGGGTGCGTGGATTGAAATAAAGAGACGGAGCAAGACACTTGGACGGGCGAGAGGTCGCACCCCATACGGGGTGCGTGGATTGAAATTGCCCGTGTCGATTGTTTGAGCCTATCTCTTGTCGCACCCCATACGGGATGCGTGGATTGAAATAACGTCAGCAGGGCTATCAATGCGTCCGTGTTCGTCGGGTCGCACCCCATACGGGGTGCGTGGATTGAAATGCCTATTTGCTTTGCTGTCTCTCCAGTGCCGACATTAGGTCGCACCTCATACGGGGTGCGTGGATTGAAATGCCCAAAACGGCTTATGCAATGGCTACCGAGAACTTGTCGCACCCCATACGGGGTGCGTGGATTGAAACCACATAGAACTTGAAAATTTCTTCGGCGCAAGTGTCGCACCCCATACGGGGTGCGTGGATTGAAATTCGGTAAAAAATTTTTAGGCGGCATTCACTGGTAAAGGTGAGTGTCGTCTTTTCTTTTGCCGTCCTTAAAAGGAGAGATAAATTCTCGACGGCTACCATCGACCGTATCAATCGACTGAAGCTGGAGGAACTTGAAGCGTACGGTATTATTCAACCTGTGCGGGTTTCGGGTTACATTTGTCCAATTTGCGGTTCCGGTGATGGCTCTCACGGTACCGGCATGGTGCACAACAAAAAAATCGAAATGCATACGTCATTTGTCAATGCAGTTGATAGAAAAAAATTTTTTTGAAAGGATTTTTTGCGAACGTGTCAAAAACTCTAAAAAGGGGTGATGACATGAAAAAGAAAGCTAAAGAAAAACAAATAACTATAACAAATCCAGAAGATTTTTTAGACTTAATTTTACTGTATTTTCCTAGAGAGTATAATTCAGGGTATGAAAAAGCAAAACACAGTCTAGAAGTAATGGAACGAGAATCAAAGAAAATAAAACCTTATTCAGTAGAAGAAATTTGCTATTGGTTAAATCTCGCTTCATTTGCAGATATGGCTATTCAAGATATTCAAACGCATGGCGTAGTTGCGAATTAGAGGCGGCATTCATTGGATAAGGTGAGTGTTGTCTTTTCGGTTTTAGGTAGTAAGGAGTTAAGAGCGACGTGGGAATAATAGATGAATTGAAGGAGTTATTTAATATGAGTGAGAGCCAGAGACGCTCTCACGTGGGCATGGACGTTGCCTTTTGGAAAGCGAACGAGCTTGGTACTATAGAAAGTTTTAGCCCCCCCTTCAGTACACACCCCCATGCCACGTATTTTGGGGAATCCGGCTCAGGAGTTGTTGCTGGGAGGTCTTTGCCCGATGCCGTGCTTGGCGATAACGAACTTGAGCGTAATCAGCTTATGGAAATGCTCCGTCGTTCTAAGATGTATCTCGGTATGCGCAAACCTGACGAGGAGCTTATTAAGAAGCTTGAACGTCGCCGTACTTGGAATATTGCTAGTCGTCCTATTGAAAACAATCTTGATTTGTTTGTTTCTGTCAAATACTCGAATTCTTGCTCTATGCCTTGTAATAAAGGTCGTATTGATTTGGTCGTCTCTGAGAAGGGTAAAGCTAGGTTTTCTGGTGTTGCTCATTCCAATAACATGAGACTTGACCCTGTTGACGCGCAGAAGGTTGCTTATAAACGTCGGAAGGAAATTCAGCGAGCAATTCAATGGGGTTACGACAACGGCTTTATTCCCGTTATGATGACGCTAACGGTTTTCCACGATTGGACTTGGCAACCGCTTACCAAAATTATTGCTGTACTCCGGAAGTCTTATGAGGATTTGTTCGGGCATAAGGTTGGTGGTAAGCTTAAGGACGCTATTGGCTTTAAATACCGTATTTATCGTATGGAAGAGACTATCGATATGAAGAATGATTTGTCTTGCTCTAAAGGTAGCGGTAAGCATGATGGAAAACATGGTTGGCATCCGCATTATCACATCGTCTTATTTGTGCCTAAGGATAATCTTAACATTCTTTCCGACCTTGAACCGAAATTGAAAGCTCGTTGGAGTAAATTGGTTCAGAAGCATTATAAGACGTTTGTGGGTGAGGATATTCCCGAATCGTATATGCCCGCGTTGTATAAGCATGGCTTGATGCTCAGTCGTTATTCGAGAGATGTATTTGATGATGACGGTAATATAATTCATGAGGCAGGTGAGCTTTATCAGGTTGATGACACTATTTATCTGGATAAGGTTATGGGTTGTGATTCCGCTGATGTTTATGGCGGTGATACGGAACTTTCTTCGACTTTGCAAAAGGATAGTATGTCGCCGTTTGATTTGTTACGTGGAAAGCCGACTGCCGAGAAATGTGACCTCTGGAATGAATATGCCGTCGCTACCAAAGGTTTGTCGTGTTTTCGTTTTACTAAAGGCTTTAAGGAAGTCATTGATAAATACTTTGAACAGCACCCCGATAGAGACCCTGTTACCAATAAATTGCCGAAGGAATCTGTTGTTGCCACGCTAAAAGAGGAAGTTTATCATTTGCTTTATCGGAACTTCAAGCTCAAGGAACTCAAACAAAAAGTTTCTGAAGGTTACGAGTCGCTTTGCGATTGGCTAAAAAAACTTTTAATAGATTGGGGATTGTCGGAATGGGCTGAGCAACCTTTTGTCTTGCCTCGTTCTCCTTAATTCTATCGATGATTTGCTTGCTAAAAAATATTGCCTGTGTAGTGTCGGTAGTGTGAAATTAACGTTTTGACTACTGTCTAGTTTAGGTCGCCTTTTTAGGGTAGGAAGTTGTTTAGGCAACCTGCGCGGGGTCAAGAGATGAAAGAGCAGGTTAGATTTTGATGTGAATTGAAGAAAAAAGAAGAAACATAAAGATAAAGAAGTATATATGTATCAAATTAGTAATAAAAAGATATAGAAAGGGGAAGATGATATGAAAAGTAAAGATTTGGATTTGATGACAATAAGAGAAGTGTGTGACAGATTACAAATCAGTCGGAATATGGCATATAGCTTATTGAAAAAAGGGGATATAGAAGGAGTGAAAGTGGGACGGATGTGGCGCATACCAGATAAAAGTATTTTGAATTATATAATGTTAAATAACAAAAGAAAGGAGTGTTTTCATCATGGTCAAGAAGAAGTGCAAGAATCAAAATGAGACAGATGTGATTTTGAGTTCAGGAGAATGTATACCACGAACGGTGTATATGAATAAGAGAGGAAAAGAAATGAGTGACGCGGAACTGGGAGCGTTTGTTCGTAAGAATTACGAACAATATTTGAAGACGATAGAAGAAAATATGCCATATTGGCAAGAAGAAGGAGAGTCATTTAGACAAGCCCGCCAAGCTTTGAATATAAGTCAAAGAGAGCTAGCAGAGGGAATAGGAGTAAGTCCAATAACGGTGGGAAAGTATGAAAAAGGAAAGCCAGTAAGGTCACGTAAAATGTTGCGTCAATCAGGAATAAATGTAATGGAATTGACACAATTAAAGCGCGAGAAGGAGTTGAAAGAGATAAAAGAAAAAAATAAGACATAAAGGAGCCCGATAATGATTAAGAGGTTTTATTACAGTCGGGACAAAAAGAGAGGCTTGGCGAAAGCCAAGCTACTTTTTTTCGATTTGGGTCAGGAATCACAGGAAGATTATGAAAGAAAAGAAGTCTGGGAATAGAAGAGCCAGACTTTTCTTTGATTTAGAGATTTCAAGCTGTTTGGTGTTTAGAAAACGATTTTAATAGGGAGACAAATATCAAGAGAGCAAGAGTCGTCAGAAGAGTTGACGGGTGGAATGATAATAGTCATGAGTAAGCACCACCTTTTTGATAAAATATTTGGCGGAGAGAAGAAGGAAGGTCGTCTTTCCATTTGAGACATAACTTTTTCTTGCGAAAGATACGAAAGAAAGGACAGGAGCCTAAGCAAAGAGGAAGAACGTTGCAATTTTTGCATTCGAGGTCATCAAAAGGATTGAAGTCAAGCCGCTGAGATAAGTCGGATTGAGTAGCGGAATCATGAGCGATGCCGTGCCAAACATCACCGACAGATAGGTTGCAGTCAAAGCATTTGCCGATAGAGCCGTCAGGACGAATGAGGAAAGAATTATGCCTGACAGCGGCGCAGAAAGTATTTTTGGGCGTAGGGTAGAAAGGATAAAGGTCAGGAATGTTAAACCCAAGTTCAGCCATGAAATCTGAGAAATTGGAAACACAAGCGGAAAAATCTTCCATAGACAAGCAAAGATTGGAATCCCATTTGTCAAGATGAGCGAAGGGTAAAATCAATGCGAAAGATAAGGTCAGCTTGCTCTTGAGAGAACCGAGAAAATGGCTCAAAGTGGACAGGAGGTTGGGAATAGAAAGAATATTGGAACGGTCGAGATTGATGCGGCAAGAAACGTTGAAATCTCTTTTGAGCAGAGCTTTGAGGTTGCGAAGAATAACGTTGAAAGAATTACCGCCGTTAGTAAGAAATTTGCGCGAATCATGGGTAGGTTTGTCGCCGTCGAGAGAAATTTGAACGGTGCGTATTTGACATTGAGAGAGGATTTGAATATAGGAATCATTGAGCAGATAAGCATTGGTGATGATAAAGGCTTCGTAGTCGCAGGAATGTTTTTTGGCAAGTTGGCGAAGAGAATGAGATAGAGATTGAATAAGATTAATAGCAAGTAAAGGTTCGCCGCCAAACCAAGTCACCTTTAATGTTTTGACGCCGGAAAGTTTGGAATCAATGAAATTGACAAGAGCGTTGGCAGTGTCATTGGACATGAGAATAGACTTCTTTTCTTGAAAGCAGTAAAAGCAGTTGAAGTTACAAGAATCGGTAGGCATGATGGTAACGGCAAGCGTGTCGCGGTTTGACTGACTTTGGAGATAACGCGAGCGCAACGTGGAAAGTTCATCGCGGTCGGCAGGAACGAGGAAGCCGCAAGAAATCATTTGGTCACGCAAAAGGTTGTCTTGTCCAGAAAGCGTAGCATTGGGATTTAGAAGAATATTTTTGAAAGAAAGGTTGAAACGAACAAGAGCGCAGGTGTAGGAATTAAAAGCGATTTGTTCGTCGTCAAGAAGGATATTGAAACGAGAAGGTATGAGAGGCATAAAAACCACGACCTTTCAGGGAGAGAATTAGCACCGATAGAAGTAATCAATTTCGTCATTGTAAATTTGGCAGAGAATTTGGTCGCCGTATTCGGCGCGGAAAGATTCCAACTCATTTACTGAATAGAAATCGAGCAAGAGTTTGTAGATGTCACGGAGGTTGTCAGGAATTCTGCGCGGCAAGATGATAGATTCATCGCGAGGGACAAGCTTGAGCTGTTCAACAGATTGAATGCACTCGACATATTCAAAACGAGGCAAGTTTGGAGAGTCGCCGATGATGCTAACAACTTTGGCTATTGTACTGTCAAGTTCTTTTCTGTTAATGTATTCGTGACGAGTGTGAGGCGCGTAGTAACCGCAGGAAAGATTGACGGCGGCAATGCCTAATTCCGGAGCGATGAGGGAAATGTCAGAAAAGGAACCCTGCGCGAACTTGAAGCCCTTTCCAGAGATGTAAGCCTCGAAGTCGGGATTGTCACAGCGGTAGAAAACGGCGTCACGAGAACTTTTGCGGTCAAGCTCAATAAGGAATTTGAGGTCGTCGAGTTCTGTAGGGAGTTGACGTTGATGATGAGCGAGGGAGAATTGTTTAGCACCGAGACCACCGACTTCTTCGTCGCAAGTAAAGAGTAACCACGGTTTAATTTGCGCGGATTGATAAATCTTAACGAGAGCGAAGACGCCACAGCGATCATCGCCGCCAATGCCTTGCGGGGACATAAGGATATTTCCGTCAGCGGAAATACAAATGTCTTTGACGGGTTGTTCATGAACTGTGTCCAAATGTGAGACCAACATAACCGGAGCTTGCCCATGGACGAGAACGAAATTGCCCTTGCTGATTAACGTCTTTCCCTTAAATTTCTTGCAAAGTCTCTTGAAGAGTAGCTTTTGAGAAGGGCGCAAGAAGTCTTCCAGAGTATTCATGCGGGCACCTCCTCGGCTTGGCAGTGGTGGCAAATATTGCCGTCAATAGAATCGTTGTGGAAGAGTTGTTCACATTCAGAGCACCGAGTGTAGTGCTTATCGCGGCAGTGATCGCAAACATAAACGTTATTGCCGTTTTTATCGACAGCCAGGGAAACTTCATCGGCGAGAAAATATTCATCGCACTCAGCGCAAAGCAAATATTCCTCCTCAAGGCAACGGGAGCAAACGTAAGAGCCGTCGTTGATAAGGGTCATCCGGCTTCTGTCGTGATATTCATGACAAAGCTCGCAGAGGCGGAAATATTCGTCGAGACAACTTTCGCAGACGTTGATACGCTCGCCGTGGCGATTAATGACTTCCCAAGTTTCAGAGCAAAAATTTTCGCACTCCTGACAGAATTCGCAACCGTCATGCTCGCAATCCTGGCAGAGAAGTTTGGAAGAAAGTTCGCCGGCGCAGGAAATGCAAAGCCCATATGTTCCAACATCGAAAACTTCAAAGTCATGGGCGTGGTCTTGCCGGATAGAAATCTTGGCATCGAAGTCCGGATGCGGCCAGTCAGCATAACCACCAAAGCCACAGCCACAAGGGATATGAATGTCAAGTTTATTGCCGCAATATTTTTCCGTCTTCCACAGGTTCGGAACGCCTTCAAGCTCGGAAAGTTCGCGCTGAACTAAATCCCTGTAGAGTTTAGATTCAGCTTGAGCCCCACAGGTACCGCCATGGGTGTTGTAAAGGCGACTTTGGAGAAGAAGCCCGTTGAAAGGCTTATACATAAACAGCTGCCTTGTCGTTTTTCGATTATTAAGCGTTTCGGGATTATCGGGATTGGAAGCAGTGAAGACGATAAAGGTCACGTCATCGCGAGCATAGCCGGAGCACCCACAGTTGTAATCGCAATCGAGTACGTTGAAGGAGTGGCAAGAAGTCAAAGTGGAACCGCGATTATCTCTTTTCGGATTTGACATCGTTAAGAAGTGCGCGGGATTAATCGACATGAAGAGTTTGAAGTCAATCTTTTTTGTAGAAAGTTCGTCGGCAAATTGAGCGAAGAGATGTTGAAATTGACTTCCCGCGCTTAAATCAGTGACACCGAGAGAATCGCAAATTGACTTAAAAATCCTGCTACGTTTTTTGCGAGGAGCGTAAGCATGAGGGGAGAGCTGATTAATGGCGTCGATGAAGTAATCGGCTTCTTTGTCATTGGGTCTGGAGAAGAAGCAGATAGCGCGCTCAATCAAGGAGAGTTTGTCGCAGTCGGCATCCCATTTGGCAGGACGTAAAATAGAATTAGCAAGGTTGCTAATGAGTATATAGTCGGGATTATGAGTCTTGGTGCCGTTGATGACGATAGCTTGCAGGTTTTCGTTCCAGCCTTGCGACTTGCAGAAGAGTTCGCGCAGAGCCTGTTTGCTGTTGATAGCGTCCTGAGCGAGGCGTTCGACGAATTGTTCGGAAATATTTTCGTAAACGTCGTCAGAATCGGTGTGGCGGAAATAATCGTCCAGAGCCGTCCAGATATTGTTACGCGTGAGTTCTTTAAATTTGTCCATAGTGAAGACCTCCAAAAATAGAAAAAGCCCTGAGCCGTTAAGCTCAGGGCTAATTACAAATTAAGCGGCGGATTTTTGTGTCCGTTGACAATTCAAACAGAGGAATTTGCCAAATTTAGCTTTAGAGTAGTCAGCAACTTTTTGAGAAATAGACGAGCCGCAATCATGGCAAATCAAAGGGTTGGCAGAATTATTTTTAACCTGCGCGATTTTAGGATGCATGACATCATCAGTATGCCAGTCAGCTTCGGGGTCGTCTAAGGTAGCAATGGCAAGGCTGTTAAGGTAACAATACTTGATAGCCATGGTTTGCGCTTTAGCGACTGATTTATCGCCAGCGTCTTGCCCAGAGCCGAGCCCTTTTAGCGTGAGAGATTCGCCCGATTCGGCGTCGATAAGAGTGACGGAAACTTCAACGGTAACGAGCTGTTCGATGTTACCTTTGGTGGTCGTAACTTCCTTCGTGCTAAGAAGATTGGTAGCAACTACGGAAGCGATGCCGTGTTTGGTAAGCGAAGAGTTGACCTTCTCAAGCACATCAGCTGCTGTCGCGTATTTGTAGCGGTGAAAGTCGTTAGTGCCGTTTTTAGCGACGTGAGAGCATTCGCGCATTACCTCCACAAATTTTTTGGTAATTTTTTGCATAATCAATGCCTCCCGTCTTCGCGGAAAACGAATTTAACTTTGCTGAAGTCGTTGGGCGGCTTGTCGGCAATGGAAATGAGATGCCAAGCCCAGATACCGACATTTTCAAAGCCGATGTTACCCTCGTGGAAGTCGCCGCCGCCACGGTCATTGCCGACAGCTGTAAGCAAGGGCAAAGGGTGAATAGTCCAGCCGTGTTTATCGGTTGAAGCCTGCTTATACTCGTCCAAATCGACAAATTGCTTGGTATCATGATTGAGCAAGAATTTTCCGTCGAGATTGAAGTCAGAAGAAACGACACCAATCGGCTTTACCACTTCGCCCCACACTTCTTTGTAGCACGGAACGTAGAAAGCGGAGCAATTCGGGAAGTCAAAATCGTCGGGCTCGTCAGCGTAATCGCCAACCCAAGCCACGCGGCTCGGCTCATTGTAGAGGAATTCGGAAAAAGCGTTGACGAAGGGATTTTCCCACCAAGAATGTTCTAACAGCTTAGCGAAGGTGTATTGCCCGTCTACCGTGCGGTCGAATACTTTGCAGTTAAGTCCGTAAGCGTCGCCAAGAATAGCCATGTAGTATTGCCCCAAAATAATCATCTCCTGTTCTTAAGAAAATTGAGCAATTTTGGAAATTGAATTTGAGCGAAATTCCAGAGTAGCTGAACGTCATCGAGTTCCAGTCCGACCAATTTGCCTTCGTCATCAGCCTTCGCGAAAGCAACGGAGCCGAAGATAATCAAGTCGTCGTCAATGTAGAGATTGGGAGCGGGCTTGTCTTTGAGCAAAGCCTCGTCATCGCTCCACACATCAAAGAGTTTTCCGTTGACCTCAATTTCAGTGCAAGTTACCAGTTCACAGTTGAGAATCTTGTATAGGTCTTGGAGCACGTTGTCGGGCGAAATGTATCTGACATGCGGGGAAATAGAATTAGTATTAGCATCGTATTCGAGAGAGAAAAGTCTAAGCGGAGAGTAGGAAGTCATCAGCATTCACCTCTTTATTTTGGGATAGGAGCCTTTGAGCGTAGGGGCAATTTTCACGAGCGGCACAATATCCCAAACATTTACGATTACCCCAACGCTCGCGGAAGGAACAAACGGGCGGCAGAGTTTTCGACGCGATTGCCTCCCGCAGAATTTTGGCTTTGTGCTGAAAGTAGCGATTAAGCCAGTGGTCGCTGATTTTGTTTATCGGAATGATGTAGACGGGCTTATCAATGCCGCGTTCGGCGGCAATGCGAAGAGAAGCGTCGCGGCATATTGCCTGTATGTACATGCGGCTGATTTTGAAAGCAGCGCGTTCAAGCAAAAGGCGGTAGTAGTTGAGTTGGATACTCCAATCGAGCAAGTCCCGCACGCCGTCAAAACGCAGTTCCGTCCTGAATTTAGGTTGCCCCTTCTTGAGCCCCGACTTGTAGACTTCGCCGGTGTCGACTTTGACTTTGTAAATGCCCAAAGCTTTCATGAGCTTAAAGCTGGACGTAATTTTCAAGTCGCCCAGCACGCCTTCATCGGTGTCGAGAATTTTACC
>ODAJ012191323.1_pt1 | contig 18210 bp, 16 predicted proteins | sample 1539241 | NCBI WGS metagenome assembly ODAJ01 (sample SAMN02144231, study PRJEB22623) | gut metagenome | biome: sheep rumen | host: Ovis aries | place: New Zealand | reverse complement strand
TGACACACCCTCTTGGTCTATTCGCCGCCAAACATATCCTGCACGCCGTGGTCAATGTGGGTCACACGGTCGTTGAGCTCGGCCAGCTTGCCGGAGTTCCAGCGGTCGGTGGTGCCTACGAGGTAGCCGGTGATGCGCTGCAGCTTGTCAATATTGCGGCTGCCGCACTTGGGGCATACGTCCAAGTGGTTGTCGGCGTTCTCGTAGCCGCAGTCCATACAGCGGTTGCGGTTGTGGTTGACTGAGCCGTAACCCATGTCCAGGCGGTCCATCATGTCGACGACGCTCATGATGACCTGCGGGTTGTGGGTGGCGTCGCCGTCAATCTCTACGTAGAAGATGTGTCCGCCGCGTGTCAGCGTGTGGTAGGGAGCCTCCACCTCGGCCTTGTGACGTGCCGAGCACTTGTAGTAGACGGGCACGTGGTTGGAGTTGGTGTAGTAGTCGCGGTCGGTGATGCCCTTGAGCTTGCCAAACTCCTTGCGGTCGCGCTTGGTGAACTTGCCGGCCAGTCCCTCGGCGGGAGTGGCCAGCACCGAGTAGTTGTGGTGGTAGCGCTCGGAGAACTCGTTGACGCGGTCGCGCATGTAGGTCACAATCTTCAGGCCCAGCTCCTGGCTCTCCTGGCTCTCGCCGTGGTGCTTGCCGGTGAGGGCTACGAGACATTCGGCCAGCCCGATGAATCCTATGCCCAGCGTGCCCTGATTGATGACGCTCTCTATGGTGTCGGTGGGCTTCAGTTTGTCGGCGCCTATCCAGAGGCTCTTCATCAGCAGGGGAAACTGGCGGGTGAAGGCGGTCTTCTGGAACTGGTAGCGGTCGTCGAGCTGCTTGGCAGCCACCTCGAGCATGTGGTCGAGCTTGGCAAAGAACTTGCCTATGCGCTGTTCCTTGTCTTCAATGTTCATACACTCGATGGCGAGCTTCACAATGTTGATGGTGGTAAACGAGAGGTTGCCGCGACCGATAGAGGTCTTCGGGCCGAAGCGGTTCTCAAACACTCGCGTGCGGCAGCCCATGGTAGCCACCTCGTGGATATAGCGCTTGGGGTCGTCGGCGCGCCAGTCGGCATCTTGGTTAAACGAGGCGTCAAGATTGAGGAAATTGGGGAAGAACCTGCGTGCCGTCACCTTGCAGGCCAGCTGGTAGAGGTCGAAGTTGCGGTCCTCGGGCAGGTAGTTCACGCCGCGCTTCTTCTTCCAGATCTGAATGGGGAAGATGGCCGTCTCGCCGCCGCCCACGCCCTCGTAGGTAGAGAGCAGAATCTCGCGCATGACGCAGCGTCCCTCGGCGCTGGTGTCGGTGCCGTAGTTGATTGACGAGAACACCACCTGATTGCCTCCGCGCGAATGGATGGTGTTCATGTTGTGGATGAACGCCTCCATGGCCTGGTGTACGCGGCCCACGGTCTTGTTGATGGCGTGCTGCTGGGCGCGGGCACGTCCGGCGAGGCCGTCGAGGGGTTTCTTCAGGTAGTCTATCAGGGGTTCGTCGTAGAGGTCGCGGTAGCTCTCGCCGTTGAGCTCTTCGAGAGCCTTGAGCTCCTCAATGTAGGTCATGCGCACGTAGGGAGCCAGATAGAAGTCGAAGGCTGGAATAGCCTGTCCGCCGTGCATCTCGTTCTGGGCGCATTCCATCGATATGCATGCCAGCACCGAGGCCGTCTCTATGCGCTTGGCAGGGCGCGAGGCACCGTGGCCGGCTATGAAGCCGCAGTTGAGGATGTTGTCCAGGGGGTGCTGCACGCAGGTGAGCGACTTCGTGGGATAGTAGTCCTTATCGTGGATATGCAGGTAGTTGTGCTCCACGGCGTCGCGGCTCTCCTCAGAGAGCAGGTAGTCGTCGACGAAGGGCTTGGTGGTCTCCGATGCAAACTTCATCATCATGCCCGCCGGCGTGTCGGCGTTCATGTTGGCATTCTCACGGGTAACGTCGTTGTTCTTGATGTTGACAATGTCGAGGAACACGTCGCGCGTCTTGGCCTTGCGGGCTATGCTGCGCTGGTTGCGGTAGGCTATGTACTTTTGGGCCACGTCCTTGCGGCTCGACTTCATTAGCTCCATCTCCACAGAGTCCTGTATCTGTTCCACCGTCATCTGGCCCTCGCCCTTCTGGGCTATGCGGTCGGTAATCTGGTAGAGTAGTCGTTCGTCCTCACCCTTATCGGTGTGGAGCATGGCCTTACGGATGGCGGCCATCACCTTCTGCTCGTTAAAGCCCACAATGCGGCCGTCGCGCTTAACAACTGTCTGTATCATAAGTTTTATATATGTTTGTATGGGGTTTGGTTTTCGGTTTGCAAAGATAGTGTATTTTCTCTGAAGTTGTTCGTTTTGGAAAACTTTTCTCGTGTTAATAAATGTTAAGTTACTGATAGACAATAATATAGCAAATGAAAACGGGAAACTTTTGAAAAGTTTCCTGTTAAAAAGTTTCAGGAAAAGATTAGCTTTCTTATCAATAAGTGCGGTAAATCAGATAGTTACCGTCGGCCTCGATGGTGAACTTGCTGCCGAGGGCTTCGTTGAGTGTGCCCTGCCACAGCTGTTGGTAGGGATAGGCTTGCCACTTCAGCCCCGTGGACTGCAGGCGGGTGCATCCAAAATTAAAAATGCTCACCTGCTGGCCTGGCAGCGAACAGAACGTCTGAGGGCCCGTAGCGGGTACGAACCAGCCGTGGTCGGTGGCCATGAGTACGTCGAGGTGGAACTCCCGGTGGTAGCGCATCAGCAGGGCAATGTTGCCCATGGTGTGGTCTTCGCGGCGGCCGGTGCAGCCTACGTAGGCTATGCGGCGCCAGCCCTGTGCCATACAGTAGCGTGTGGCCTTCGTCAGGTCGTTGTCGTCCTGCTCGTCAACTTGTATCAGGCGGTGGCGATATTCGGCTGATATGCTGTCGCCGTCGCCGATGATGGCATCGGCCTGCGGCCAGTGGCGCACCGCTCCGTCGCATGCCACTACACGATGGGCTTCGCGCAGCAGTTGCAACGGCAGTTTGGTAGTGGGGAAGTCGCCGTTGGCAAGGATGACGGCATCAACAGCGGTAACCAATTTCTCACTTCTCATCTCTCACTTTTCACTTCTCATGATTGTCTGCCACTTGCGCCAGCCTAAGACGGCGATGACAACGTAGAGTCCGTAGAGTCCGGCCTTGAAGGGAATGCCCTTTTGTACGTAAAGCACGGTGCAGACGATGTCGACGACAATCCAGAAGCCCCATTGCTCAATATACTTGCGCGACAAGGCCCATAGTCCTACGAACGAGAGGGCGTTGGTGAATGAGTCGAGCACGGGGACGGTGGAGTTGGTCCAGGTGACGAGCACGTAGTAGGTAGCAGCCCAGGCGGCTAAGAAGCAGCCCGTCATAGGCAGGTACAGCCGCACGGGCATGTGGGTGATGCCGGAGGCGGCAGGAGTCCCCTCTACTGCCCCTTTGGGGGCAGAGAGGGTGGCTTTGTGGGCTTTCATCTTCCACACCACATAGCCGTAGATGCCGGCCACGGTATAGTAGGCAGCCATGCCGGCATCGCCATAGAGTCCATGACTATAATAGAGATAGATATCAAGGGCGGGCATGATGATGCCCACCACCCACAGGGCGATATGAGCACGATACTCGAGCCAGATGTACACCAGTCCGAGTATCGTGGTAGCAATGTCTAACCAGTCTAACGTCATTTCCGCGAATTAAGTATCTAAACTCCCCTCCCTTTGGGAGGGGTTGGGGGTGGGTTCTTAGAAGTTCACTGACAGGTGAGCCATCATGTTAAACGGAGCCGATGGTGCGAAGCCCGCCTCATACTGGTCGTGGGTGTCCCATCCGGTGGCCACCACGCGGCCGTTCTGCTTGGCGTAGGCGGGAGCGGCCCAACCGTTGTTGTCGTACTCGGCCGAGAAGAGGTTGTAAAGCGTGACGCCCATGGTGACGTCCTTCAGCCCTAGGCGTGGCAGGCGGAAGTTGTAGCTCAGGTCGAGGTTGGTGGTAAAGTGGCCGTCGAGCATCATGCTTACGTCCACGGGCTGGTCGTCGTCGCCCAGGGTCTGATAGCTCTCCATTCCAGTGTTGGTCATGAACTGCTTGCTGACGTACTGGTTCATGATGCTGGCCTCGAAGCCACGGTAGTTGAAGGCCAGGATGCTGTTGGCTATCCACTCCGGCGAGAATGCCAGCGGCTGATCGCCGAGGTTGGCGATGGTGCCGTCGGTGAGCTTCACGGTGATGTCCTTCACGCGGTTTCTGGACCAAGTGGCGTTGACGTCCCAGCGCAGCCAGTCGACGGGTTTCACGGCGGCCTCCAGTTCTACGCCCAGGCGATAGCTCTTAGGCATGTTGCGTGTGATGGCCTCGCCAATCTTGTCGATCTCGCCTGTCAGCACAAACTGATCCTTGTAGTTCATCCAATAAAAGTTGGCCCCGGCCGAGAACACCTGGCTCTGGTACTTATAGCCGGCCTCTAGGTCGTTCAGTCGCTCGGCCTTGGGCATCTCCAGCTCAGCATTAATGTTGTTTTGGAAGTTGTTACGTGTAGGCTCCTTGTGGGCGATGGCGTAAGAGGCGTACACCTTGTGGTTGGGCGTGAGGTCGTAGTTAAGGCCAAACTTGGGGTTGAAGAAGTTGTACGACTCCTCCATCTGGTAGACGATACGCTTATTGACGTCCCAGTTGATGTCGTCGGTGGGACCGTCCATCTTGATGCCTATGTGGCGGTACTGCAGGTCGGCGAAAGCGTTGAGACCCGGTAGCAGGTCGTAGGTGAGCTTGCCGTAGAAGTTGAAGTCGGTCTTCCGCGTATCGTTGTCATAGTATTTGTGGTTGGGCGCAAAATCGTCCACGGGCTTCTTCACCCAGGTGACGTAGCCGAAGTGTCGGCCGTCGTAGCGGTTCCAGCCGCCGCCGAGGGTGGCTTGCAGGTTGCTTTTGTTGTCGTAGATGATAGAGGCCACGGCGCCGTAGAAATCGTTGTCCATCCGCTTCTGGCGTATCAGGTCGCTCTTGGCCCATGTCTGTGCCTTGTCCAGGTCGTACTCGAAGAGCGTGCGCTTAGCCTTGTACTCTTCGTAGTAGCCGTCGCCTTTGGTGTAGTGGAGGGCTGCGTTGAGGCTCAACTCCTGGCCCAGGCGCTGGTTCCAGATGATCTGGTAGTTCTGCTGGTGGTAGTTGTCGGTCTGTCCGTCGTAGTAGTGCGGGTTGCCGTCGGTGTCCCAGTATTCGCCGCAGGAGTTGTAGCGGCGACCGTAAAGCTGCTGCTCATACTTGCTGGTGTAGTTCCAGGCGTGGTAGGTCTCCTCCACGCCGTTGAAGGTGATGAGCTTCACGGCGGTGTTGTCGCTGAAGTAGCCTGCCTGCACGAAGTAGCTGTTAAGCTTCGTCGAGGCGCGGTCGAGGTAGCCCTTGGAGCCGAGGTTTGACAGGCGGCCTTGGATGCCGAAGTGTCCGCCCATGAGTCCCGTGCCGAATCTGAGCGTCTCCTTGTGGCTATAGTAAGAACCGCCGCTGAGGTCGACGCCCACGAAGGGCTTGGTGCCGATGTTCTCGGTGAGCATGTTCAGCGTGGCACCGAAGGCGCCGGCGCCGTTGGTCGATGTACCCACGCCGCGCTGAATCTGCATCGACTGCACGGAGGAGGCGAAGTCGCCCATGTTCACCCAGAAGAGCTGTGCGCTCTCAGCATCGTTCATAGGCACGCCGTTGGCGGTGATGTTGATGCGCGAAGGGTCGGTGCCGCGCACGCGCAGCGAGGTGTAGCCTATGCCGTTGCCGGCGTCGCTGGTCATCGTTACGCTGGGCGTGAGCGAAATCAGGAAGGGAATGTCCTGGCCATGGTTCACCTTGGCTATCTGCTCCTTATCCATGTTGGTGTAGGCCACGGGGGTTTTCTTTGTGGCACGGATGGAGGTTACCTGCACGGTCTGCAGTTCCACGGTCTTCAGCGAGTCAACAGGCTCTACTGCGTTCACACCGGCTGCACACATAAGGGCAGCCATCAAGAGATTCTTTCTCATACTTGTCTCTTTACCTTTAATTATAAATAATATAAAGGGGGTTGTTGTGTTGATATTGTACTATCCATCCCTACGTCGGCATTGTCCGAATCAGGTTTAGAGGGTATCATCTCAGCCCACACTCGTGAGCACCCCTTGAATTGCGGGTGCAAAGTTACTATTTTTGCTGCAAACTGCCAAAAGAAAGCTATGTTATTATATTTCATCAAGATTATTTCTTGTATTTCGAGAATAATTTGTACCTTTGCCCTGCAAATGGTGAAACCTGATAATACTACAGCCTTCAAGAGAAAGACATATACATGAACAACTGGGATGTAAAGCTTAGTCAACTGAGCATTGGTTACCCTGCAAAGCGGGGCGCTAAAGTTGTGGCCACTGGTATCAATGGTATTATCAGGCAGGGACAACTGACTTGCTTGTTAGGTGCTAACGGTGTAGGCAAGTCGACGCTGCTCAGGACGCTGTCGGCATTTCAGCCGAAGTTGAGCGGAAGTATTATCATTGGTGGTCACGACATTAGCCACTATGCACCCAAGGAACTGAGCAGGCTGATAGGCGTGGTGCTGACGGAAAAGCCTGATGTGAGAAACATGACCGTCAGCGAACTCGTGGCCTTGGGCCGATCGCCCTATACGGGGTTTTGGGGTAACAACAATGACGAAGACTTGCGAATCGTCGGCGAGGCCATCAGTCAGGTGGGTATTGAGAAACTGCGTGGGCGGACGGTAGACACGCTCTCAGACGGGGAGCGACAGAAGGTTATGATTGCCAAAGCCCTGGCGCAGCAGACACCTATTATATATTTAGACGAGCCGACAGCCTTTCTCGACTTTCCCAGCAAGGTGGAGGTGATGTTGCTGCTCAGGCACATCTGCCAAGGCCAAAGTCCCAACCACCAAGTCCAAAGTTCCACCCCCCAAGATACAATGCTTAACTCCTGCCAGCAGACTCCCAAGACCATTTTCCTGTCTACCCACGACCTGGAACTGGCTTTGCAGGTGGCTGATTGCCTCTGGCTGATTGATGGCGACGAAGGGCTGAGTATAGGCTCCCCACGGGAACTGGCCCAGAGCGGCAAGCTGAAACGCTTTACCGAACGAAAGGGTATACACTTCGATAACAGCACACTAACCATAAAAATAGACAAGACAGCATGATTTTTGGACACGGTGACGACAGCTACAGATATGGTGACAAGGTGAAGATGGACTTCAGCTCGAACTTGCCACGCTTTGCTGATATCAGTGCGGTAAAGGCACATCTGGCCGCAAATTTAGATGTCATTGGCAAATATCCTGAGCCTGAAGCTCGGGAACTGGAGGCCATGATTGCCGAAAAACTGGGCATCGGCAGCAACGGCGTAATGGTGACTGCAGGCGCTACTGAGGCCATCTATCTTGTGGCACAGTTGTATCGCGGATGGGCCTCTGTTATTCCGCAACCTACATTCAACGAATATGCCGATGCCTGCAAAATGCACGGCCACATTGTGTCGTATTATGATAACGACGACATGGAAATGCTGCCCGAGCAACGGCTCTACTGGCTCTGCAACCCTAACAACCCTACAGGCAATGTCATGCTGAAACCCCTGATGAGCCATATTATCAGGGAGCACCGCCAATGGGTGTTCGTCGTTGACCAATCGTATGAGGACTATACTCTGAAGGGGGTGTTGCAGCCATGCGAGATGCAAGACTGTCATAACCTGATACTCATACACTCGATGACGAAAAAATACTGTATTCCCGGTCTGCGTCTGGGGTATATTACGGCCTCGCCCATCATCATCGACCGGCTGCGGCTGCTGCGACAACCTTGGACGGTGAACTCACTTGCTATAGAGGCGGGAAAATTCCTGACAGCGAACCATGTCAGGGTGATTCCCGACAAAAGGGCTTACATAGAAGAAGCTGCACGCTTGCATGATGAGCTGAATGCCACCAAGGGACTGATGCTGATGGACAGCGATGCTAACTTCATGCTGGCATACATTGATCGACACTCGGCACGTAGGCTGAAGCAGTGGCTACTCGACAACTACGGCATACTCATCCGTGACGCGTCGAATTTCCACGGCCTGGACAACCGCTGCTTCCGCGTATCAGCACAAACGCCGCGAGAGAATAATATTCTCATCGCGGCGCTCAGGGAGTATACGAAAGGTTGACCTTCGGTATAGACTCGTTGCCTGTGCTTTTCTGTCACCCTTCTTGAAATGCTGCGGCTTCGGCCGCAGCAATGATGTCTTCGCGTGACTGTTCACGGGCCTCATGGGTAATGTCAGAGAGATCAAAATCGTCGGTTTCATCGGAATAGTGAGAGTCTGGCTGCGATACTTGCGCTTCACTGCCAGTGTCGGCAAGTTCTGCTGGCGTGCTTGCAGCTTGTTCTTCCTGATGAATGATAAATTCCTGTTCCACGGTAGTGTCAGGCACGCCCATGGTGGGCATCTCTTCCATTTTAGTGCGGTCGCTCTTGGCGGCAAAGATGGCATCAATAAATTGCGGCTCGCGCTTCAGTCGCTTCAGCGTAGCCTCTGCAGCCAGTTGCTGTGCCTCCTTCTTAGAGAAACCCTGTCCCGACTCGCCGGCCACGCCCTCGATATAGGCTTGGAAAATGAATATTGGCGAGCTGCTATCCTTATCCTTAGACTGTTTCTGCATACGGAATTCCATGTGCACTCGGTTCTTCTGACTCCACTCTAAGAGCTTCGACTTGAAGTTAACTTCCTTATAGGCAACCTTGTCGATATTAATAAGGCGCGACAGGATACGCTTTTCCATAAATCGCATGACGGCTTCGTAGCCTTGGTCCAAATAAATGGCACCAACCAGGGCTTCGAAGGCGTTGCCTGCCATATAGCTGTTGTGCGAATGACTGTGGCCGCTGGATAAAATCAGTCGCTTTAGTCCCATCTCCTCGGCAAGCTTGCCTAAAGTGTCGCGGCTGACGAGCTTGGAGCGAGTATTGGTAAGAAATCCCTCGCGCTTGCCAGGGAAGTGCTCGTAGACGATATGGCCCACGGCAGCGTCGAGCATGGCATCGCCAAGAAATTCCAGCCGCTCATTGTTAAGCGGCTTACCCTTGTCGTTGCGACGGCCAATGCTCTTATGCATCAAGGCTTGCTCGTAGAAGTTAATGTTGTGAGGGTAGAACCCCATCACCTCAAACAATGAGCGGCGCAACTCCTTCTCGTCAAGGAAGTTGAGCCGTATAGCATCAATAAAGTTCTTAAAATCCATAAGTAATAAATTTGAGGTTTAAGGGCTGAGTATTCTTATTCTCAAACCTTAAACCTCAAACGTTTAGCAGTACTTCTTGAATACAACACAGGCATTGTGACCACCAAATCCGAACGTATTAGAGAGTCCGGCGCGAACAGTACGCTGCTGAGCTTTGTTGAAGGTGAAGTTCAAATTATAGTCAATTTCAGGATCGTCGTCACCCTCTTCATGGTTGATGGTGGGAGGAATCACATCGTTCTTGATAGCCAGAACGGTCGCCATAGCCTCTACGGCTCCAGCAGCACCGAGCAGGTGACCCGTCATCGACTTTGTCGACGAAATGTTAAGTTTGTAAGCATGGTCGCCAAAAACCTCCTTGATGGCCTTGGCCTCAGAGATGTCGCCCACGTGTGTCGACGTGCCGTGTACGTTGATGTAGTCTATGTCCTCGGGCTTCATACCGGCATCTTCAAGGGCGTTCTGCATTACCAGCTTGGCACCCAATCCCTCGGGGTGAGAGGCAGTGATGTGGTGGGCATCGGCACTCATGCCGGCGCCAACCATCTCTGCATAAATCTTGGCGCCACGGGCTTTGGCATGCTCCAGCTCCTCAAGGATGAGACAACCGGCACCCTCGCCCATGATAAAGCCGTCGCGGCTGGCGCTGAACGGGCGGCTGGCCTTCTCAGGCTCGTCGTTACGCGTCGACAGGGCGTGCATGGCGTTGAAACCGCCTACGCCAGTAGCACAGATGGCAGCCTCGGCACCGCCGGCAACGATGGCATTGGCCTTGCCCAGACGGATGAGGTTAAAAGCATCAGCCAGTGCGTTCGACGACGAAGCACAGGCAGAGGCGGTAATATAGTTGGGGCCGTGGAAACCATACTGGATAGAAATCTGACCAGCGGCAATATCGGCAATCATCTTCGGAATGAAGAAGGGATTGAATTTCGGACCGTCGGCCATGTGCTGGCCGTAGTATGTCACCTCGTCTTCGAAGGTCTTGATACCGCCGATACCTACGCCGAAGACCACGCCGATACGGTTCTTGTCTTCAGCCTCTAAGTCCATGGCACTATCCTCGACGGCCTGCTTGGCGGCAATCATGGCCAGCTGGGTATAGCGGTCCATCTTGCGCGCTTCTTTGCGGTCTAGATAGTCGTTCACATTGAGGTTCTTGACCTCGCAGCCGAACTTTGTTTTAAACAATGTTGTATCGAAAAGGGTAATAGGTGCTGCGCCACTGACTCCGTTAACCAGGTTCTGCCACATTTCGTCGGGCGTGTTGCCAACGGGCGTTACGGCACCAAGACCTGTTACTACTACTCGTTTTAATTCCATAATTATAAAACTGAAAAATTGAAAAATTGAAAAATTGAAAAACTGAAGACCTCAGACATTGCCGAGTTTCAATTCTTCAATTCTTCAATTCTTCAATTCTTGATAAAATTATTATTGATTTTCCTCGATATAAGCAATGGCGTCGCCTACGGTACCAATCTTCTCTGCCTTATCGTCGGGAATTGAAATGCCGAACTCCTTCTCGAACTCCATGATGAGCTCTACAGTATCCAAAGAGTCTGCACCAAGATCATTGGTGAAACTGGCTTCGCGCTTCACTTCGCTCTCGTCAACACCCAGTTTGTCTACAATAATTGCCTTTACTTTGCTTTCAATTTCTGACATGATTTTAATACTTTAAAATGTTAATAATTACTTGCTATCTTGAAACAGATTTTCGACCCTTGGCCGAAATCGGCTGCAAAGTAACACATTTTCCGTCAGTTACGCAAATTTTTTGATGAAAAAGTGTACTTTAAGTGCACATAAAGCCCTAAAGTGTGCACAATTCAGGGCTTTTTTCGTGTATACTATACGCTTATTTTGCAAATTTAAATGAAAATACGCCCGTTTAGTTGCACATGTCGAAAACTTTCTGTAGCTTTGTAGCCTAATTACAAATCAAGAAGCAACAAATCATGTCATTTACCCAACAAGCGAACAAAATTTTTAATCAGGCTATTGCTGATTACCACCTTAAAGATAATGTTGACGCACCGATACAGAACCCGTATCATCAAGGTGACATAGAATATTCGCTCTACCTGAAATGCTGGATAGATACCGTGCAGTGGCACTATGAGGACATTATACGCGATCCGCATATAGACCCTGTGGAGGCTCTTGCTCTGAAGCGCCGTATAGACCACAGCAACCAAGACCGGACGGACTTGGTAGAAGAGATAGACTCCTACTTCCGCCAATATTATAGCGAGGTAAAACCTTTACCCGAGGCGCGTCTGAATACAGAGAGCCCGGCATGGGCCGTTGACCGTCTGAGTATCCTGGCGCTGAAAATTTACCACATGCGTGAACAAGTAGAGCGCACAGATGCCACCGACGAGCACCGTCAGCGCTGTAAGGCCAAGCTCGATGTACTGTTAGAGCAACAGGCAGACCTTTCAACGGCTATTGACCAGCTGCTGGAGGATATTGAGGCGGGGAAAATCTATATGAAGGTGTATCGTCAGATGAAGATGTACAACGACCCGTCTACTAACCCGGTGTTGTATAAAAAGTGATAAGTGATGAGTGATAAGTGATGAGTGATAAGTGAAAAAAGAGCACATACTGATAATACGCTTTTCGGCGTTGGGCGACGTGGCGATGACCGTGCCGGTGGTTTACTCTTTGGCCATGCAGTATCCAGATTTGCGCATCACGGTGTTGAGTCGCAAGTTTGCACGCCCCTTTTTCTGTGACTTGGCGCCTAATGTCAACTTCATGGAAGCCGACCTCAAGGGAGAATATCGAGGCATAAAAGGACTTAATGCCCTTTATCGTCGGCTTACTTCGAAGCAGTTCACCAAGATTGCAGACTTCCATCACGTGTTGCGTTCCGACTATCTGCGCATGCGCTTCAATATAGGCCACTATCATGTGGAGCATCTTGATAAGCACAGAAGCCAGCGTCGCGCTCTTATACGTTATAAAAATAAGGTGTTGCAGCAACTGCCTACACCCTTTGAAAACTATGCCGATGTGTTGGCAAAGCTGGGGTATCCCGTAACACTTGAGTTCAAATCGCTGTTTCCTGAAGAGGGTGGTAATCTAAATTTGCTGCCGGCGATCTTTGGCCCTAAGAAAAGTTTTGAACGGTGGATAGGCATTGCACCAACGGCAGCTCATCCGGGCAAATGTTATCCCATGGATAGAATGTGTCGGGTGATAGAGTTGTTGCTGCAAACTCACCCCCGGACTCGACTCTTCCTCTTCGGGCGTGGCCCTCAGGAAGACCTTCTTTTTGGACAGTGGTGCCAGCAGATGCCTCAGTGTGTCTATGTGAGTCAGCATCTGGAGAACCTGTATCAAGAACTGATTCTTATGAGCCATCTTGACGTTATGCTGTCAATGGACTCATCTAATATGCATTTAGCGTCACTGACTGGCACACCCGTGGTTAGCGTGTGGGGTGCTACCCACCCCTTTGCTGGATTCATGGGTTGGAATCAGCCTGAAGAAAACGCTATTCAGGTCAGCCTGGACTGCCGGCCCTGTAGCATCTACGGCAACAAGCCCTGCCGGCGTGGCGACTTAGCCTGTATGAACCTTATTACCCCTGAGCAAATTGTAGCGAGAATAGAACAGATTATTAACCCTTAAAACACAAAAGTTTACATGAAAAAGTATGTTTGCGATGTATGCGGTTACGTGTACGACCCCGAAGTAGGAGACCCCGACAGTGGTATTGAGCCCGGTACAGCCTTTGAAGACATCCCCGAAGACTGGGTATGCCCCATCTGCGGCGTTGGCAAGGACAGCTTCTCAGAAGAGGCTTAAGGGGCTGACAGCAACTGTCGGCAGTGCTCCAGGATGGCGATAAGCTCGTCAATATCCTCGGCACGAAGCATTTGTATGCGCGTCTGGCGGAAGTTGGGAATTCCCTTGAATACCGGCGAGGCTGCCAGGTGACGACGGGTATGCAGAATGCCACGCTTTACAGGCGACCCCTTGCTATCAGCCAAGGGGTCGTTTTCGTTGCGCTCAATGTTGATGCGTAACTGCTCTTCTAAGACATCAATCTTCTCATTAAGCGTCAGTTGGCGGCGGCTGAATATCCAGGGTGCGCCAAAGGTGGCACGCCCTATCATGACAGCATCAACACCGTAGCGGTCGAAAGCGGCGTCGGCCTCGTTGAGCGACGTGATGTCGCCATTGCCGATGATTGGAATATGGATGCGGGGGTTGCGCTTCACCTCGCCGATAAGTGTCCAGTCGGCTTGGCCCGTATACATCTGCGAGCGTGTGCGCCCGTGGATAGTCAGTGCCTGTATGCCGCAGTCCTGCAGGCGCTCAGCCAGCTCGGTGATAATCAGTTGCTCGTGATTCCAGCCTAAGCGGGTCTTGGCGGTCACAGGCAACTTGACGGCATCTACCACCCGCCGTGTGATTTCAAGAATCTTGGCATGGGGATCCACACTACCATCAGGCAGCATCACATCTTGAAGCATGCCGGCACCGGCGCCTTTGCCGGCAACCTTCTTCACCGGACAGCCGAAGTTCAGATCAATGACGTCGGGACCCGCCTGCTCAACAATTTTCGCCGCCTCCACCATCGCGTCAATGTCGCGCCCGTAAATTTGTATGCCTACAGGCCGCTCGCTGTCGCTAATGGTGAGTTTGCGCATGGTGGACTTCACGTCGCGTATCAGCGCTTCAGCACTCACAAATTCAGTATATACCATGGCTGCCCCAAACCGCTTGCACAGCATGCGGAAGCCAATGTCTGTAACATCTTCCATAGGCGCCAGAAACAATGGGCGCTCACCGAAGTCTATATTTCCAATCTTCAAAATTCTTAATTCTTAATTTTCAACTCTTAACTCTCAATTCTCACCTCTCACTACTCACCTCTCACCTCTCACCTCATCAGATGATACGTCCCACCAGCCATGGGGCGCACTACACCCTTCATTTCGAGCTGGAAGAGTAGGGCTGTAAGTCGGCCGATGGGAATGTTGGTTTTCACCGAGAGAATGTTCAACTGTATATCGCCTATCTGCTGCAACTGTGCTACGATGGTCTGTTCATCAATCGTGAGGTCAGGAAACAGCTGGCGCTCTACAGCCTTGGGCTTCTGTGATTGTGACTGCCAGCCCATGGTCTCTATAAAATCGTCAGCCCCAGTGATGAGTGCCGCCTTGTTGTCGCGAATCAGGTGGTTGCATCCCTCGCTGGTGGGTGCTCCCACGGCTCCGGGGAATGCCATCACGTCGCGCCCATATTCCTGGGCAATGCGGGCAGTGATAAGAGCCCCGCCTTTATAGGCCGATTCTGCCACTATGGTGGCGTCGCTCATGCCGGCGACGATGCGGTTGCGCTGACGGAAGTTGTTGGCAAAGGGTTCCGTTTGCGACATATATTCCGTGAGCAGACCGCCGTGGCTTACCATCTGTATAGCTGTTTCGCGGTGGTGGCTGGGGTATATCTGGTCTAATCCATGAGCAAGCACCCCCACGGTGTCATAGCCGGCGGCAAGAGCTTCTCTGTGGGCGCAAATATCAATGCCATAGGCTAGTCCGCTGACAATAAGCACCTCGGGGCAGAGCTCTTTGAGACGGCGTATAAAGCGGCGTATCAAATCCTGGCCGTAGGCCGTGCATCGGCGGGTACCCACAATATTGATAACCTGACGTTGGTTAAGGTCTGCAACACCTTTATAATATATAATAATCGGAGCGTCGTCACACTCCCGCAGACGTGCAGGATAGCGCTCATCATTGAGCACCAGAGCTTGGATGCTATGCTTACTGATGAATTCCATCTCCACGGCAGCCCGTTTCAGAGCATCGTCCCAGTGGTGGAGAGCCTCTGCCAAGCGAGGCGTGCAGTCGGGCACGACCTGAGTGATATCATCACGGTGCTCGTAAATGGCCTGGGCGCTCCCAAGCCTTTGATAGAGCTGCAAGGCTTGAAGCGTATTGAAGCCTGTCATGCGGGTCAGGGCTATCGTGTAGTATATTTCCATCTCGCTCATGGCTGTTGTAGATGTCTGCCGTTCACTCATGATCATTCACTTTCCTGTTGCTCATTCATGGTTTATATAGTTGGCAAAGGCGCGGTCATATTCGTCGCTCTGGCCTAATCGGCCATTAACAATACACACCAGTTCCACCTTGCCGCGGAAGCAGAGCTGATTGTCGCTGGCTCGGAAGATGTCGTGATGGAACACGTATTTGATACCCTCCTTGGTGAGCCCCATGCGCGAGATAAGTTCGTCGTCGGGGCGCAATGGTACTTTGTATTGCAGATTCATGCGGGCTACGACGGCATCAACGCCTTTCTCGTGCATCTCGGCGAACGACAGGCCGCACTCCTTGAGGAAGAGGTGGCGTGTGTGCTCGCAGTAGTGCAGGTAGTTGGCATTGTTGACAATGCCTTCGATGTCACATTCGTAATCGCGTACCTGCATCGTTGTTTCAAAGCAGTATTTCATTTCCTTTTCAAGTATTCATAACCGAAGCGGCAGCGCAGGCAGTCGCGGCGGTCGCAGTATTCCTTCTTTAATTGAATAAGCGCTTGCGAATCACCTGCCGACCGTACGGGCAGACCGCACTGACGCCACAGGCGTATGATATGGTTGTTTTCTGGCTTCAGCTGTTCCAATAAGTCGAAGGCGCGGTCGCATAATTCCTCCTTCTGCCGGTGGCGGCCAACAGCGAAGAGCATAGGTATGGCCGTATTAATAATCAGCAGGTTGAGCGAACCGTAACTGAGGTGCTTCTCGTTCTTGGCACTGAGCGATCCAAAGGTGTAGTGAGTTTCCCAGTAGGGCGTTACCTGTGACGAGAGCAGGGCTTTCAGCTCTGTCAACGTCTTACATTCAATGAGCTGGCTCAGTCCGGCCTTGCGCTGGTAATAGAAACTGGCCAACTGTGACAGGCGGATGTGTGGAAAATTCTGCGGCCTGAGGCGCAGGAAGTTCCACTGGGCCACATTCATAGGTTTCATTCCAAACTTATGGGCCAGATACAGGTATTCGTTTCTGAGCCGGGCAAAATAGCCGTCGTTAAGGGCGTCCTGCTGATAGTGCTTGGGAATGGTGTCGAGCTCCAGTAGTCCGGCCTGCCCCATGAAGATAGCCTCTATCTGGAAGAGGTCGTCTCGGTGGTGCCCCACGGCTTGCAGCGGCACGTTGTAAGCCCACTGTTCGAAAGAGTCGCTGTTGATGCCGAAACCATAGTTGCGCGCCAGCGTCACGAAGTAAGCATCCTCCCAGGAGCCGCCGCAACGCTCCGCACGCCGGCGAATATCATCGGTCTTGCGTTCCAAGCGCTCCGTCTGCAGGGCTGCCATCCATGAATGTACTGTTAGACGCGACAGACTGGGGATAATCTGGTAACAGGGCGGGTATTGGTCGGTCATCTGCAGCAGCTCGTAGTTGCAGCGGATTTGCTCTGGCACGCTGAGCTGCAGCTGGGGAATATAGTGGCCTAGGCTGTTAGTCACTTCGCGATCGATGACCTCGCAGACGTGAAGTACAACGTTGTCATAGTGCGAATCCTCATGATGCCCATGTTGGTACCAGTCACTGGCGCGGTCGTGAATTTCAACATTGCCTACCCATAGCGTGCCGTCAATCTTCACCTTGGCATTAAAGAAGTCCGGGCCTGCATTGCGGTTGTGCAGCCCGGGGTCAATAATCTCTACCTCGCGACCGTCGGTAGTCTTCAGTGCGCGAAGCGGTAGCATCTTGTGCTTCCATGTGTAGTGCAGCAGTTGTTCCATGACGTCCGTATAACCTTTTTCCGTGCAAAGTTACTCAAATTTTCCTAATATCTCGTGGAAACTCCAACTTTTTCGCAAACTTATTGCGATTTGCCGGAAAAAGTGACGCGCTCGCGGCACTCTGCGGGCGACACGCCCTCCATGCGGCGGAAGAATCTTTTCGCTCACAATCTGACGGGCACGAGACACGTCCATGCCCCAGTTGAACACAGCCCACACAAACGAGAAACCGCACATCGAGGCTGAGCGCACACCCGAGTGTGCCGACAATATGAAAATATCTTAAATCCTTGCCGAATATCATAAATAATATCTTAATTGTGCTTATTAATCTGTTTTTTTTGTAAATTTGCAGCATCAATAACTGACAATTAAAAATCTTTTCTACTATGAAGCAGTCTGTTTTGTTGGCTTTGATGTTGACATTTGTTGCATGTGCCAATCGGAGCGAGAATGATGACGAGAACTCACTTACCTCTCGTTTCAAGAGTACCATGAATATCCACGAACGTATAGAGCGTGGCAGCGACGGTGTGATTACTTACAGCGCTCTGCCGTGGGGCGGACTTGTGGGCTCGATGAAGGAACATAACCTGCCTGTTGACTGGTCTGACTATGAGGCCGTCACTATAGACTTTGCAGAGCCTACAACGGTGGAAACACAGTTGCTGGTGTCTGATCGGTATAAGGCCTATGGCAAAAGCGGCATCAGTTCGCTAACTTGCAATTTTGACGGTCAGGATGTGTCATCAGTTGACGAGGTTACGCTGCAGGCTGCCGACTCGGGCACTATCAAGGTAAAAGAGGTGCGGCTTACTCCCGTGACAGGCACTTGGAAGACGGTGCCCCTGCGCACTATCGACTGTCAATTCGGCGACTGGCAAAACGGGTTTATGCTGAAGCCCGAGCTCTTTGAGCATGCTCAGGTGGGCGACAAGTTGGAGTTTCTCTATACTACAGACACCAGTAATCCTGATGTCAACAACTGGCTCATCAAGACGGTGGTGGCTAATACTGAGACGTCGCTGGAGGGTAATAGCGACGCCCTCAACAAGTGGGGCTGTGCTCCCGTGGGCCGTCGCTCCACGGTTTACCGCATTCCCCTGACGGCCACCGATATTAAGAACCTCAAGGAGAAAGGCACCTTCGTCAACGGCCGCTACATCAATATGAAGCAATGTAACCTGCT
>ODAJ012122708.1_pt1 | contig 18217 bp, 15 predicted proteins | sample 1539241 | NCBI WGS metagenome assembly ODAJ01 (sample SAMN02144231, study PRJEB22623) | gut metagenome | biome: sheep rumen | host: Ovis aries | place: New Zealand | reverse complement strand
ACCGGGAGAGGAAGCCTCTTTCTCCAGTTCCTCCCGGATTTTTTCCGCTTTGCTGTAGTATGATTCCGCGCCGGCCGGATCCTTCTGTTCTCTGCGCAGATCGCCCAGGTGTTCATAGCTGACGGACAGATCCCGCCGTACCCGCCGCGTTCCGATCTCCCTGGCCTGCCGTTCATAGATCCGGCAGGAATTAATAAAACAGTCTTCGGCCGCGGCGTACTCCTTCTGCTTCCGGTACAGGCTTCCCAGGCGGTTCAGAAGAAGGGCCCGGTCGCGTTCCTGTTCCCGGATGCCGACTTCTTCCAGAAGCCGGTCCGTGAATGTCAGGGCCTGCCGGGCTGTCCCGACCGCGTCCGGTATTTTTCCGGCTTCGCGCTGTATATCCGACAGCTTCAACAGAGATTTGAAATACAGGGTTCCGAAACCCTTATGGGCGTCCGGATCATGGTCCTTTGTATATGCCCGGAGATACTGGGCTGCCAGAGTCTCCTGCCATTGCATGGCCTCCTGCAGATCGTATGACACCCCGTCTCCATGCAGGTACATATCCGCCAGCTTCTCCGTCGCTTCCATACACGGGTCCTCAGCTTCGGCGGCGGCACGGATCAGTTTCAGGGCTTTTTCATAGTTTGTTTCCACATCGATGCCATTCAGATAGGCCAGGCCGATAAAGAAGCGGTGCTGAGGAGAACCGTCATTCTCTTTTTTGGCGATCCGGTTCAGTGCCCGCAGAAAAACGCTGTCCAGCTGCGGCCGGCGGTGCTCATTCCGCAGGCGGCAGATCTTCCGGTACCGGAACTCACCATGCTGCCGCAGCTTTTTTGTGTTGATCCGCCAGTCTTTTCCTTCTTCCCCGTCTTCCGGCTCATACATCTCGACAGGAACGATCGCGAATTTACTGTCTTTCTTTACCCGGTCCCGCGCCATGGGATATTCCACCCGCATTACATAATTGCCGTCCTCTTCCAGATGCGGTGTGACGGCCATGGCGAACAGGGAGCTCTTCTCAAAGGCGTCCGCGATGGCTTCGTTGAAGCCCTCACCGGGGACCAGAAATTCGTCAAACCAGATGGCAATATTCTCATAGGCCTCATTTTCGTGGATCAGCCGCATCAGGCGGCGGGCGTGGCGGCGGTCCTTCTTGCGGTAGCTGAGGAATACATAGGCGTCAAAAGCGTTCCGGACCTTCTCAGCCAGTTCGTCCCCGATCAGAACAGCGTGCAGAAAGGTGGCCAGGACCTCTTCATAGGGAGTTGCGGTGGGATCCGCGGCATATTTGGAGACGACCTGGATCTTGGCGCAGATGTTGCTGAATTTATAGCCCAGCCCGTTTTCCAGCATAATGGGCAGGATGGGCATATGCTTCTCCAGGGCCAGGGGCAGCTCGGTGTTCCGGGCCCGGTTTTCCTCATACAGAAAACGGGAGGTGACAGCGAAGACCACCAGCTGCATTTCATCCAGGACTTCTTCCAGTTCCCGCCGGTCCGGCGCGGCGGCCGGATCCGTGTCATACCAGACCGCGCAGTTGACATGGCGCAGTATGTCTTCGGGGATCAGGGGAAATGCCAGATCAAAATCGGCCGGATGGCAGGAAAAGTATACACGGGGTTTTCCCTCCGGGCTGCTCATGCCGTTTGTTATATAGCGAAGTTCCATCGGCGCCTCCTCTCCGGGCTTTTACGGGTCAGTCCAGACGATAGATCCGGAGCCCGTCGAACTTTTTAAGGAGCTTCAGCATGCTGTTGAAGGGTTTCCAGTCTTTATCCTGATCCGCTTCGGGAAGTGACAGATAGTGCTCATGGATATCTTCCCTGGAAACATTTCCGTCCATGGCCAGTTTATGGCAGCGCATCTGCTCGCGCAGGGCCCGGCGCGTCTGTTTTTCTTCCGCCGCGTCACAGGACAGGGGGACGGTTTCGTAGTCTGTCCCGTATACCCAGCCCATCATCTGATGGTCGCGGATCCACCGTTCGTGCTCCATCGGCGCGAACACGGCAGCCTGTTCCGGAGTGAATTCCCTGACCATCTCATATCCCACCGGCTTATCGGTATAGAAACAGTTGATGGCGTCCAGATAACGGCTGAAATTCTTGGCCCGGCCCAGTGTGGAGAGCTGATATTCCAGAGAAAGCGCTTCGAACTGCTTCTCAAGCTCTTTGATCGGCGTGCTTTCACCCCGGTTCCTTCCATGCAGCGCCACAGCGAAATCGTACAAGTGCAGGAAATTGCTGGTGGAAAGGAAGATATGCTTGCTCTTGCGGTTCGCTTCCCGCGTGGCCGGTACAATGTGCAGCGGGATATCCTTTGTGTCAACGATCTTTTCGATGTCTGCCGTAAAACGCTGCTCTTTTTCCGCCATGTCACTGAAAGCCTTCAGGCGCGGCGCGTCTCCATGTTCTCCGTTCATCTCCCAGTTTTTGTAGGATTTCCGGAAAGCCTCGATCTTGTCACTTTCCGCGATATCGTAGTAATAGCAGGCGTGCAGGGCGCCGCCGTGGAAATCGAAATCCACCGCCATGGGATGGAGCTCCGTCCTGGAATTCCTGCCATAGGCCGTCCGGTCCCAGCACTGGAGCTCATCACAGAGCATCAGCATGAACGCAAGAGGGTGATCCTCCATGCGCAGAGGCGCTTTCCGTTTCTCCTTGTCCTTGTAGAAGGAGATGGAGAACTTGAAAAGGCTGTTATGGAGCAGGATGGCCGAAAGGGCATCCACATGCAGTTTTTCGATGTCCGCCGCGCTGACGGATTCCTCGATCTCGCTGTAGAGCCTGCAGGCGCTGAAGAAGGCGTGGTCCATAAAGTAGCCGAAATCACCGGGGGCAACAGGCTTGCGCTGCAGGATATCCAGCATCTTTTCTTCGGTAAAACCGTAGCGTTCCCCCAGCTTGGCAGTGATATCAAATGCCAGGACCTCCATGATATCCCGGAACTCCCTGTGGTAGAGCCTGCGGAACCGCCCGGCGGCGTCTTCGCTGATCCCGGTCAGGAACTCCAGGTCATGATAGGCAACATACAGGCTCCCTTTTCCGCGTTTGATCTTATTGACTTCGAAATAAGAGATGACCTGTTCAAAGGGCAGTTCAAAAGGATAGCCGATATCATGAAAGAGGGCGGTCAGGCCCCAGTATTTCAGGAACAGGCAGGCGGCTTTGCGGTCTGCCTCCCGGTTGTCCTCTTTGGTGCTGATCCGGTAGAATTTTTTGAAAGTCCTGCGGAAGGTCTCATTTGTCTCATAGATGGCCAGGCCCAGGGCAAACACATATACAGAGTGGGAATAATGATCCCTGTGTTTCATGAGCAGGGAACTGCCGTTGGACTCATACTCGGACAGCAGCTCCACCATCTTTTTGGATTTGCCGTAATGGCCGAAGAAGATCTCCAGATAGCAGTAATAGACATCATAAGCGTCCTCCGCGACGCCGGAATCGATAAAACGTTCCAGCGCCTTCTCCAGGCACAGGCGGTTGATGTCCATCTGCATATTGTAGGGGATCTGGGCCGGTTTCAGGCTGGTCCCCTCCAGGACGCCGGTCGCGGCCTCCCGGTCCGCGATCTTTTTGTCGAACTGCAGCTTCTCACAGCGTTCATGCAGAAAGCGGAGCGCCGAGGACTTGAGGTCTGTCCGTATGAGTCCGCTGCCGCAGAGGGCAGGCTGGCACGGGCCCACATCCCGTCCGTACTTTTTCAGATTTTCCTGTCTCATTTGTTCCAACGCGGTATATGCCATGGGACTCCTTTCTTCGGCACGCGGTGCTGCCGGTCTGCTGCGTGGATTTGTCAGGTGCCGCAGTCCCTGTCCGGAGACTGCCGTATGTTCCGATACAATGATTATAAACATAAATAAGCGGCAGAACAATTTTATTTGCCGGCCGGCCGGGGCCTGCTTTTATGGCGGGGAAAGGGCTTTCAGAAGGCGGGGATCAGCCCCGCAGCTCCCGGAAGTCGGCTTTCTCTTCAATGATTCTGACAAGGCCGGCAAGGCCTTCTTCGTCCTCTTCCCGGAACCGGTCCGGTAAAGGGCTGTCTATATCCAGGACGCCCACGATCCTGCCGCCGCTGTGAATCGGCAGTACGATTTCCGACCGGGAGGCGGCGTCACAGGCGATATGTCCCGGGAAAGCGTGCACGTCCGCCACTCTCTGGATCCGGTCCTCTTTGACGGCTGTGCCGCAGACGCCTCTGCCGATCTCAATACGGATGCAGGCGGTCCGGCCCTGAAAGGGTCCGACCAGAAGGCTGCCTTTGTCCATCAGATAAAAGCCGGCCCAGTTCAGCCCTTCCATGGATTCGAAGAGCAGTGCCGAGAGGTTGGCCAGGGAAGCGACATAAAAGGGTTCCGCAGCGATGATCTCGTCTGCCTGTTCCTGTATAAGACGGTAGTCTGTCATTTTTTTATCCTTTCTGTGTATGGAAAGCCGCGCGCTGCAGCCCCGGGATAGACGCGATATCGGTTATTTAAGTAGATGATACCATTGGATAACATGGACGACAAGGAACCGCCGGTGACAAAAAGAAGAATGGCAGATTATTGGAAGTGTGCCGGAATTGTGCGAAAACAGTTATGGGAAAATCCCTGCCCCGGGCGTATAATCTGTCTCAGAAAGGGGACCGTTATGCTGACTTATGACATGAATGTGACAGGAAGACCGCTGTATCAGCATCTGTATGAATGCGTCAGGGATGACATCCTGCGGGGCAGGCTGCGGATCAATGAGAAAATGCCTTCTAAAAGGACCCTGGCCGCCAATCTGGGCGTCAGTACCATTACCGTTGAGAACGCCTATGAGCAGCTGATCAGTGAGGGATATATGTACTCCCTTCCCCGGAAAGGCTATTTTATTTCGGATATCGCGGAGCTGACCTTTTCGCCGGAGACCGGCGGCCGGAATCTCCACATTGATAAAGGGCGGGAGAGCGGCGAAGCCATATTCGACTTTACCTCGAACAGGACAGAGAGCGCGGATTTCCCTTTTTCGGTCTGGGCTAAGCTGATGCGGGAGACCATTTCCCGAAGGGAGAAGGACCTGCTGACCATGTCTCCCTGTGAGGGGGTCCGGGAGCTGCGCGAGGCCATTGCGGCCCACCTTGCCTCCTTCCGGGGGATGACCATCGATCCGGACCAGGTCATCATCGGTGCCGGAACGGAATATCTGTACACGCTGCTGATCAAGCTTCTGGGACCGGACAGGATCTATGCCATCGAGAACCCGGGGTATAAGAAACTGGATTCTATCTACAGGAGCAGCGGAGCGGACTGCCGTTATGTCGAGATGGACGGGAAAGGCCTGGATCCCCGCATGCTGGCGGCCTGCGGAGCGGATATAGCCCATATCAGCCCCACCCACCATTTTCCGACCGGGATCACCATGCCTGTCAGCCGCAGGTATGAGCTGCTGGCCTGGGCCAGGGAAAAGGAAGGCCGTTATATTATTGAGGATGATTATGACAGTGAATTCAGGCTGAACGGAAAACCGATTCCTTCCCTGCAGAGCATTGACGCCGGCCGCAAAGTGATCTATATGAATACCTTTTCCAAGTCTCTGACCTCCACCATCCGGATCAGCTATATGGTCCTGCCGGAGCCCCTTGCCAACCGGTTTTTCCGGGAACTGTCCTTTTATTCCAATACAGTCTCGACTTTTGAACAGTATACGCTGGCCGCCTTCATCAGCCGGGGCTATTTTGAAAAGCATATCAACCGCATGCGCCTGCGCTATGGCAGAAAAAGGAGCAGGATCCTGCAGCTGATCCGGCAGGTCTTCTCCCGCGAGGAATGCCGGGTGATCGAGAATGATTCCGGCCTGCATTTTCTGCTGGAGTTCAGAACGGACCTGACAGACCGGGAACTGCAGGAGAGACTCCTGGAGAAAAAGATCCGGATGGGCAGCATTACGGACTACTACATGGGACCGGGGCCCCATGACAGGCATCAGTTTATCCTGAATTACTCCGGCATCGACATGGACGGGCTGGAGGAATCACTTGTGGAAATCAGGAGATGCATTGCGGGAAAAGTGACAGAAATACATAAAAATGCCGCAGATTGAACAAAAAAAAGAATTAATATTTACGATGTTTTATAGGATAGGATTTGCTATAATAACAGTAGTATAAGTATTTCTTATGAATGATAAAATTTTAACAAGGAAACATGGGGAAGCATCAGTCATGCAGAATGATGGAATGTTCAAAAAAATCAAGAGCAGATCCGTAGTGCAGACAGTGGTAGACAGTATCACCAAGGCGATCATTGCGGGAGATCTGAAACCCGGGGATAAGATCCCTACGGAGATGGAACTGGCAGAAAGCTTCGGTGTAGGCAGGAATTCGATCAGAGAAGCCATTAAGATACTGGTCTATTACGGGGTCCTGGAGATCCGCAGGGCGGAAGGCACATTTGTCTGCGACGGGTTCAACAAGATCATGATCGATCCGATGATCTACGGGGTCATTCTGCACCAGAGCCGGGATTATGTAAATCTGATGGAACTGCGTGAGATGATGGAAGTAGGTGTCATGCGGCTGGCCATTGTCAAATATGAGGAATCGGAACTGGAAAAGCTGCGGGAGAAGCTGGACATCCTGCGGGAGGAGATCGCGAAAGGCCCCGAAAACGTAGAGAATGTATTTATAGCTGATAATGTGTTCCATGATACGGTATCGGAAATGGGACACAATCCGATCGTTGACAGGATCAACAATGTGGTAAGGGAAATGACCCATAAAATGCGCTGCCTGTCCGTGAAGAACATGCTGGAATCCGGACGCGGAGAGGAACTGTATGAAGCCCATGAGACGATTTACCGCAAGATAAAGGAACGGGACGATACCAATCTCAACCGGGATATCCGCAGGACCTATTTTCCGGAAGAAGCGGAAATGGAATAGAAAGAGAAATAACAAAAAATCGGAAATCAAAAAATCCCCGCTGAAGTGTACGGCTTCAGCGGGGATTTTTCAGGGTATAGAAACGAATGGTAATGAAGGCAAAGCGCAGGCAGCATTATGTGGAATGAGCAAGGGAAACGCCGGATCTCCTGCGCTTTATATTGCGGATTTTACTGAAGCTTTTCAGCAGCTTCAACGATACCTTCAACAGTGATTCCATTCATAGCCAGCAGTCTCTCATAAGGAGCGGACTGGCCGAACTGATCCTGGACACCGATTCTCTTGACGATGCCCTTGCCTTCTTCAGCTACGACTTCACAGACAGCGCTTCCGAGGCCGTTCAGGATGTTATGATCTTCTACGGTGATGATCTTGCCGATCTTATCGATGCAGTCTTTGACACAGTCGACATCCAGAGGCTTAATGGTGTGCATATCAACGACACGGGCCTCGATGCCCTTCTGTGCCAGCTCTTTGGCGGCGTCGATGGCCAGGCGTACAGTATCACCGTTGGCGATGATGGCGACATCCTTACCTTCTCTTACAAGGTGGGCCTTGCCGATTTCGAAAGGAGTGGACTCATCATAGATTACCGGGATCGCGTCTCTGGTAAAGCGAAGATAAACGGGACCGTCATAGGCCGCGGAAGCCGCAACGAGTTTTCTTGCGGAATAATAGTCAGCGGGCATGATCACAGTCATGTTGGGGATGGTACGAAGAACGCCCATATCCTCGACGCACTGATGGGAAGCACCGTCATTCGCGGGTGTCAGACCGCCGTGAGAGCAGGCAATCTTGACATTCAGCTTCGGATAGCAGATCTCCTGACGGATCATCTCCAGCATTCTTTCGGAACCGAATACCGCGTAGGTAACAACAAAAGGAATCTTGCCGCAGGTTGCCATGCCGGCCGCTACGCCCGCGCCGTTCTGCTCCGCGATACCTACATTATAGTACTGGGCGGGAAGTTCTTTCCTGAATGCCTGTGTCTTACAGGACTTACCGATATCGATATCAACGATACATATATCCTTGTTGGCTTTTCCAAGAGCAACGATCTCATCACCAAAACCTTCTCTGGTCGCTTTCTTTTGATCGCTCATAGTATCCTCCATTTTTTAAACTGATTTTCAAGTGTAACCGGATGCGCCGTGTGCAGCATCGCCGGCTTTGTCTACAGGAAACAACAGCTTAGCCTAAGGCTGCGAGCTGCGCGTTGAGCTCTTCCATAGCCTGTTTGTACTCGGCGTCATTGGGCGCTACGCCGTGCCATCCGAGCTGGTTCTCCATGAAGGAAACGCCCTTGCCCTTGATGGTCTTGCCGCAGATGCATTTGGGCTTGCCGTTTCTGTTGGCTTTACACTTATCAATGGTCTCGACTACTTCCGCCATGTTGTGGCCGTCGATATTGTAAACATCGCAGCCGAAGGCTTCGAATTTCTTGCCGAGGTCAATATGAGGCATGATTTCATCTGTTGTGCCATCCAGCTGAAGACCGTTCACGTCTACGAAGATGATCAGATTGTCCAGCTGATACTTATGAGCCGTGCCTACAGCTTCCCAGATCTCACCTTCATCACATTCACCGTCGCCAAGGACCGCGTAAACATCATAGGTCTTCTGATCCGCTTTGCCCGCCATGGCCATACCTACCGCGCAGGCAAGGCCCTGGCCAAGGGAACCGGTAGAGATATCAATACCGGGGCACTTGTTCATGCTGGGATGGCCCTGCAGGGGAGAGCCTTCTTTACGAAGTGTATCAAGGACACTCTTGTCAAAGAATCCAAGCTCTGCCAGTGCAGCGTACTGGATGGGGCATACATGGCCTTTGGAAAGAACGAAGCGGTCTCTGTCAGCCCATCTGGGATTCTTGGGATCCACATTCATTTCTTTGAAATAGCAGGCCGTCGTGAATTCAGCTGCGGAAAGAGATCCGCCGGGATGTCCGGACTGTGCTTTGTAAATCATCGAAATGACTTCTTTTTTCAGCATGATGCATTGTTTTTCAAGATCTCTGATACTGAAATCTTTCATCATATAATCCTCCTTCATTTAGGAAACGATACGATACTGGGTTGCAGGCCCGAATCGTATGTATAACGACTAACGTTATACGTAGGACGTTGACTGTATTATATCTGTATTTGACCTATATGTCAAGAACAAAAAGCAGTAAGCCCTGTCCCGGACAGGACTGCCGCGGACCGGCTCCTGCAGCGGAGGACTGCCAGGAACGATCTGCCTTGGATACTGTTTCGGCTTACTTATGGCTTACTTATAATGTAGGAACTCTGTCAGATAACTTACGGACGACAACAGCTGTTTTTTGAAAGTACAGGCAGCTGATCAGATAGATGGTGATTATAGACATATTCCGGGGCGAAATTTTGTAAAATACTCCGAAGATAATTTTTATAAGAAAAATAGATTGACGTGCTTTTGAGGCAGGTATACAATAAAAATGCGCAATGTAGGACGTTATACATAGAATGTAGCGCACACAACTGTGGGATACGCGGACCGGCAATTACTTGCAGGCCAACTGCCGGAAAGCGTGTGATTCAAAAGGGAGGATTATTAATGAAAAAAAAGATCATTGCTACTGTACTGTCCGCAGTAATGGCATTATCACTGGCAGCTTGCGGCGGCGGAAGTGCCAGCTCATCTGCACCTGCTGACAGCGGCAGCACAGGCGCTGCTGCGACCCAGTCCGCAGGCGGCGACGCGGAATACACGATCAAGATCGGTCATTCCGACACAACCACCAACCTGATCCATGTATCTCTTGAAAACTTTGCTGCGTATGTGAATGAGCAGTCCGGCGGCAAAGTAAAAGTCGATATCTACGCATCCGAACAGCTCGGCTCCAACGCTGAGATGGCTGAGATGGTAGAAATGGGATCCCTCGACGCCATGATGCTTCCCCAGGGTCAGCTTGCGACCTATTCCGAGAAGATCAACGCGCTGGGCCTTCCTTTCCTTTTCGAAGACTATGAAAGTGTTTACAAGGTACTTGACAGCGAGATCGGTGAAGAACTCGTCGCAGATCTTGCAAACCGCAACATGATCCAGCTTGCTTATTGGGAGAATGGTCTGCGCCAGGTCACCAACAGCAAGAAGCCCATCAACACGCCGGATGATCTGAAGGGTCTTAAGATCCGTACTCCGGAAGACTCCATGACCATTGCGATCTTTGAGGCACTGGGTGCTTCTCCTTCTCCTCTGGCTTTCTCCGAACTGTACCTCGCGCTGCAGCAGGGTACATTCGACGGCCAGGAGAACCCTGTTTCCAACATCTACGCCAACAACTTCGCTGATGTCCAGAAATATCTTTCCATCACCAACCATAAGTATGAATGCAAAAACATGATCTTCTCCCTGTCCAAGTGGAATTCCTATCCGGAAGATGTCCAGACCCTGCTCAAGGAAGCTGCTGTTAAATTTGGCAATGAGCACAGACAGGCCATCGTAGACAGCCAGGAATCCCAGCTGGCCGAGCTGCAGGAGAAGGGCATGGAAGTCAACGAGCCCGACCTTGCACCTTTCAAGGAAGCCACCCAGTCTGTGTATGACGATTTCTATGCGCAGTATGACTGGGCACAGGATCTGGTAAGCAGGATCCAGGCCAAGATGGCGGAATGATCCGTTCTGTAGCGTAACAGATACAGTCATTCGATTAAGGATGAATTGATCCTGCGGATCCCGGCCGGCAGAGGTCCTGCCGGCCGGGATTCGTAAAGAGGAGGAGATAAACATTGAAAACTCTTGAGAACATCTGCAAGGTGCTCGACAAGATCGCGTCCGCGGTCACGGTGGCACTGCTTGTTTTCCTTACCATCCTCATCACATATTCCGTCATCAGCCGTTTCATTTTCAATACACCGGTCGCATGGCAGTATGAGGCAACCCTTGTCTGCCTGTCCTGGGTCGTATTTATCGGCATGTCAGTCACTTTCCGGAATGATGAGCATATGCGGCTTACCTTTGTATCCAACGCGATGCCGGAGAAGATCCGTAATATCTGGCTCTTCATCATGGATCTGTTCGTACTGGTCTTCCTGGTCGTCGCGGCATACCTGAGTCTTTCCGTAATCCGCAACGCGATGCCTACACAGTACCAGACGATCCCCGTCAGCAGGGGACTGTTCTATATGCCGTTCCCGATCGGCTGCTGCTTCTCGGTCTTCCATATCGTGAATACGAATCTGAAGAGACTGAAAGGGCAGGAGAGCAATGCCGATACTGCGGAAGGTACGGATTAAGAGGGAGGTAACGCATGGTATTACAAAACGCAATATTACTGATGGGTCTGTTCCTGGCCCTGATGGTCTGCGGTGTGCCGATCGGCTTTTCGCTTTCCATCGCTGCTCTGGTCACGACCATAGTGACCGGTCAGTTCGAAGCTGCCGCGATCATTCACAGAATGATCGGCAACGCGAGTTCCTATACACTGCTGGCTATCCCCTTCTTTATTCTGGCCGCCAAGCTGATGAACTCCGGCGGTATTACCCGCAGGCTGTTCAGAGCCTGTTCCGCCTGGGTCGGCTGGATCCCCGGCGGTCTTGGCCACGCCAATGTTGTCGCTTCTGTCGTTTTCTCCGGCATGAGCGGCTCCGCGGTAGCGGACGCCGGCGGCCTTGGCCAGATCGAAGTCGACGCCATGATCAAAGAAGGATTTGATCCTGATTTCGCGGCCGCTGTTACAGCGGAATCCGCTACGATCGGACCGATCATCCCTCCGTCCATCCCCATGGTCGTATACGGCATGATGACAGAAGTACCGGTAGGCAAGCTTTTCGTAGGCGGCCTTGTGCCCGGCCTGCTGCTGGCTTTCGTTTCCTGTATCTTCATCTTTGTCTTTGCCAAAAAGAGAAATTACCCTGTCGAGCCCTTCAACGCGAAGGAAGCTCTGATCGCGACCAAGGAAGCCCTGCTTTCCCTGCTGACGCCCATTATCATCATCGGCGGTATCTGGACCGGTATCTTCAGCCCGACAGAAGCGGCCTGTGTAGCGGTTGTGTATTCCTTCATCCTTGCGGTCATCGTATATCACGATATCTCCCTGAAGGAGATGTATGACAATCTGCGTCAGACCGTAGCCGACGGCGCCGGTATCCTCAATATCATCTGCGGCGCGGCAGCCTTCTCCTGGCTCGTTACCATGATGGGTATGACAGATGCGCTTTCCCACGCGCTGACCAGCCTGACAGATAACAAGTACATCATGCTGCTGATCCTGAATATTGCCTTCCTGCTGATCGGCATGTTCATGGAGGCCCTGGCGGTCATGACCATCACCGTGCCTTTCCTGATCCCGCTGATGGCATCCTTCGGCATCGACCCCGTCCATCTGGGCGTTGTCCTGGTCCTCAACCTGATGATCGGCCTGTGCACACCTCCGGTCGGAACGTCCTTGTTCATATGCGCCAAGACGGCCAATATTACGATCGAAGAAATGTACAAAGCGATCCTGCCGTTCCTGGTTCCCCTGATCCTGGTCCTGCTGCTGATCACTTACATTCCCGGCATTGTTACCTGGCTGCCCAGTATCACAATGTAACAGATGGCAAAACAGTGTTTTTCGTTAGTAACATGAAAAGACAGACATTATAAGGAGTTTACATAATGAAAGTTTTATTTATCGGCACCGGTGTTATTACTTACGCACATGCGGACGGACTGAAGCTGATCGGCTCTGAGCCGGTGGCATGCTATGATATTTTCAAGCCCAGCGCGGAGCGCTTTGCCAATACTTATGGCTGTGTTGCCCTGGACAACTATGAAGAATATCTGGACAAGGAAAAGGTAGACTATGTCCTCCTGTGCACACCCCCCGGCGTACGCCTTGAGTACATGGAAAAGGTCCTGTCCAAAGGCATTCCGCTCTACGTCGAGAAGCCGATCGCTACGAATATGGAAGACGCCATCAAGATGCAGGAAATGGCGGAGAAGTACAATGCCAAGATCATGGTCAACTTTGTCCACTGCTATCGTCCCGCTTACGAGCAGATGTACAAGCTGGTCAAGGACGGCGTCCTGGGCGATCCGATCAATGTATTCTCTCACCGCTTCGGGCAGGGCGCAGGTTTCCGCGGCAGGAACATGGCCGCTTCCTGGAGAACCAATCCCAAGCTGGTCTGCGGCATGACAATTGAATCTCTTTCCCATGACATTACCATGATGACGGCCCTGTGCGGCGACTTTAAGACGGTTGCGGCCAATGTACAGGCGACGATAGAATCCCTTCCGACCTTTGATACCAACTCCGCCATCAGCATGCAGATCGCCAAGGGCGGCATCGCGACCATCAGCGCCAGCTGGTCTTCGGATATTTCCTTCTCCATGAGAGGATATGTAGGCACCAAGGGCACCGCGATCGTCCGCGGCGGCGGCCAGTTCGATCTGGAAGACTGCATCGTCAAGACAGATGATATGCCTTATGAGCAGGTCACCAACTATCATGATACGTATGACAATACCCTGGCACAGGGTATGGCAAATGCCCATAAGCATTTCCAGGACGCACTGACCACCGGCAGTGAGATCCGTACACCTCTTGAAAGCGGCATCGCGGCGCTGAAGGTTTCCCTCGCTGCTCTGAAGTCCGATAAGGAAAAGGTCGTCGTAACACTGTGATCCCATAAGAACGGGTTGTGAGCACTGAGGAGACATCGGTGGGATTCTTATGACCTGATGATTCAATATCGCAGTGCGAGTGATCGTACTGCGATATTTTTAAGGAGGAGCATATGAAAATAGTAGTATTGGACGGATATACGGAAAACCCCGGCGATCTGAGCTGGGAAGGCCTTGAAGCCCTGGGTGATCTGACTGTATATGACCGTACTTCCTATGAAGAATCACCTGTGATCGCGGAAAAGATCGGAGATGCCGAGGCCGTGATCGTCAATAAGACGCCGATTTCAAAAGCAACCATGGACGCGTGTCCCAATCTGAAGGCAGTCGCGGTACTGGCGACAGGCTATAACGTTGTTGATACAGCGGCCGCGAAAGAAAGAGGCATTGTTGTCATGAATGTGCCCACCTACGGCACGCAGATCGTTGGCCAGTACGCCGCCGGTCTTCTGCTGGAGATCTGCGCCCATTACGGTCACCATGACAAGACCGTCAAAGAAGGGCGCTGGGCAGATAATATTGACTGGTGCTACTGGGATTATCCCATGATCGAGCTGGCAGGCAAAACAGCCGGTATCATCGGACTGGGAAGGATCGGCATGACAACGGCCGGTATTATGAACGCCCTGGGCATGCGGGTCATCGCCTTTGACAGCTTTCACAGTGAAGCCGGCGCGAAGCTCGCGGAATATGTAGAACTGGATACTCTGTTCGCGGAATCCGATGTTATTTTCCTGCACTGCCCCCTGTTTCCTTCTACGGAAGGAATCATTAATAAGGACAACATCGCCAAAATGAAAGACGGCGTCATTCTGATCAACAACAGCCGCGGCCAGCTGGTCGTGGAGCAGGATCTGGCAGACGCCCTTGACAGCGGAAAGATTTTCGCTGCCGCCGTGGATGTTGTCTCCACAGAACCTATCATGAAAGACAATCCGCTTCTGAAAGCAAAGAACTGTCTGATCACACCGCATATTTCCTGGGCTGCCAAAGAAGCCAGGCAGAGGATCATGGATATCACGGTCGAGAATATCCGGTCTTACGCGGAAGGCGCCCCGATAAATGTCGTGAACAGGTGAAGACCCTGTAAGGCCGGGCAGAACCGTTCGGTCCGGAATACGCATGGGGATACAGCATATGTAGAAGGCGGGGATGAGGAGAGACTTATGATTCAATTAAAGAGAATCAAAAGCGAATCGGTCGTACAGCAGATCATTGACAGCCTGGTGGATGCCATGATCCGCAAGGAACTGCGGCCGGGAGATCAAATCCCTACAGAAATGGAACTGGCCGAAAAACTTGGGGTCGGCCGTAATTCCGTGAGGGAGGCAATCAAAATACTGGTTTATTTTGGAGTACTGGAAATACGACGCGCGGAGGGAACCTATGTCTGTGAAGGATTCAGCGATACGATGATCGATCCGATCATTTACGGCATCATACTGGACAAGGAAGGCAGTTACGAATCCCTGATGGAGCTGCGCGAGATCATGGAGGCGGGCGTCATGAAGCTTGCCATGGAGAACGCGGATCCGTCGGAGTATAAGAAGCTCAGAAGCCAGCTGAAACGGATGAAGAAGGAGATCGATCAGGGCCCCGATAATGTGGAACGGGTCTTCCATGAGGATAATGAGTTTCATACCATCATCTCCTCCATGGGCCACAACCCCCTGGTACAGAAGATCGAAGCGGTCGTACATACTCTGACTTACTCCATGCGGTATGAGACTGTAAAGGAAATGGTCCAGTCCGGCAGAGGGCAGGAATTATATGAAGCCCATGAAAAGCTGCTGGAGATCCTGGAAAGCAAAGATGAGCAGAACCTGAATGAAAATGTGAAGAATACCTATTTCATAGAGGAATTCAACCATGCCAGAGAAGGTTTCCCTCAGCAGCCGGGAGATACGGACAGATCATAGAGCAGGATGCAGGACATTCTGGCAGGAAAGGAACAGATCTGATGAGTGACACAATTAAAACGATCGGTGTTCTGACCAGCGGCGGCGACTCGCCGGGCATGAACGCAGCTGTCCGCGCGGTGGTCCGCCGGGGCTTATCCAAAGGCATGCAGGTAAAAGGAATCCGGCGCGGCTACCTGGGACTGATCAATGAAGAGATCATAGATATGGAAGCGCGCTCCGTATCCAATGTGATGCAGCATGGAGGCACGATCCTTGAGACGGAGCGGTGTCCGGAATTCGAGCTTTCGGAAGTGCAGGACAAGGCAATTGAGATCTGCCGGAAGCACGGGATCGACGCGCTGGTGATTGCCGGCGGCGACGGTTCTTTCAGGGGCGCCCAGAAGCTGGCCCATAAGGGCATGAAGGTCATAGGGGTTCCCTGTACCATTGACGGTGATATTGCCTGCACGGATTATACCATCGGCTTTGATACGGCAGTAAATACAGCCATGCGGGCCATTGACAACATCCGTGATACAGCTTCTTCCCATGAGAAGTGCAGCATGATCGAAGTCATGGGCAGGAACGCCGGTTATATCGCTTTGTGGTGCGGCATTGCCAACGGCGCCGAGTCGGTCATTATCCCGGAGACCTACGATTATAACGAGGTCAAGATCATGAAGACCATCGCCAGGCACCGGGAGAACGGCAAGAAGAACAATATCATTATCAACGCGGAAGGCATAGGCGATACCACCAAGATGGCCAAGAGGATCCAGGCCATCAGCGGGATCCACATCCGGGCGACCATCCTCAGCTATATCCAGCGAGGCGGCACGCCGACCTGCCGTGACCGTGTATACGCGTCTGTTATGGGGGCCAAGGCGGTAGATCTGTTGGACGCAGGCATCTTTAACAGAGTTGTTGCCCACAGAAAGGGAGATTTTGTCGACATCGATATCGATGAAGCGCTGAGCATGGAGGGCGGCATGACGCCCGGCCTGCAGTACATGAATGAGATCCTGGAAGACCTTTCCGTCTGACCGGAGGCTGCTTTTATGAAGACATCAGGAGGTACGTAATGAAAATAGGATTTGGAAGTGACCATGCGGCCATTGAACTGAAAGCATGCCTGCTGGAGCATTTGAAATCAAAAGGATATGAGTGCGTGGATTTCGGCGCCTACAGCCCGGAGGAGAAGATGGATTATCCAATCGCCGGCCGAAAGGTCGCGGAAGCGATCCGCCGCGGGGATATCGACCGGGGCGTGCTGGTCTGCGGGACAGGCGTAGGAATCTCACTGGCTGCCAATAAGGTGCCCGGCATCCGTGCCGGTGTCTGCTCTGACTGCTTTACCGCTAAGATGGTCAAAGAGCATAATCACTGTCAGATCATCGCCATGGGTCAGCGTGTGGTAGGTACCGAGCTGGCCAAAATGATCGTAGACAACTTTTTCGGGGCAGAGGAGCTGGGCGGCCGCCACGCGGCCCGCGTTGAACTGATCAGCCAGATCGAGAAAGACTACGGTTACGCGGACGCGCCCGTAAAATAAAAGGAAAGCCGCGCGGCAGCGCAGCTTCACAGGAATTACATTAAGAAATGAGAGGGAAGGTAATGAATGTTTTAGCACCTTCAATATTATCGGCAGATTTTGGACAGCTGGGAGAACAGCTGCAGGCAATTAAGGATGGCGGTGCACAATGCGTACACTTTGATGTGATGGATGGACATTTTGTTCCGGAGATCTCTTTCGGCGAACCGATCCTGCGCAGTGTCCGCGGGCTGACGGATCTGCTGCTGGACGTACATCTGATGGTCTACAATCCCAAAGACCATATTGAGGCAGTGGCCAAAGGCGGCGCGGATATCTTTACATTCCACTATGAAGTCATGCCCGGCGGCAGCGGTGCCTACGGCGGGATCCACGAACCGGAAATGGCGCGTCAGGAGGCCATGGCTCTGATCGGCCAGATCCACGCGGCCGGAATGAAGGCCGGTATTTCCATCAAGCCGAAGACTCCCTGGGAGGAGATCCGGGCCCTGATTCCCCATCTGGACCTGGTACTGGTCATGTCCGTCGAACCCGGTTTCGGCGGCCAGAAGTATATTCCGGAGTCTACGGACAGGATCCGGGCCCTTCGGGAAGAGGCTGAGAAAGTCAATCCCGGGCTGCGTATTGAAGTAGACGGAGGAATCAAGACCGGTAATGTGAAGGCCGTCCTGGATGCCGGCGCGGATATGATCGTAGCCGGGTCTGCCGTACTGGGCGGTCCAGATGCCTTTGAAAAGACAAAAGCTTTTATGGAGATTCTCGCGTAATCGGGAAGGCATTTTCTGCTTTCGCGCTGTGGTGCCTGCTTCGCGTGTATCCATGAAAACAAATAAAGCTATTTGCTGTAATTTCTTTTTACATAGGAATGGAAAAGCCACAGGCGCCGCGTCTGTGGCTTTTTCATGGAAAGAAAAGAATCGCGTAATCCCCCGGCTTGCGGTAAAATGGCAGGTGGAGGGCTGCGGAGCCTGTCTGGGAAATGCATCGGGAAGGAGCGGAACGGGACATGACAGAACAGCAGATAGAATGGCTGCAGGCCAAAACAGAGATGATACAGGAGATGAAACAGATGGGGCATCAGGAAGCACTGGGGGAACTGATTGCCCGGCAGCTGGGTAGTCCCGCCGCCATCCGGCGTATGACCGCTTATCTGCGCCAGGTAAAGCCCCGGAATCCGGAGCTGGTCGTGGATGAGATGCTGGCCATCTGCAGTGAGATCGATGCCTGGAAAAAGAAG
>ODAJ014760477.1_pt1 | contig 18225 bp, 9 predicted proteins | sample 1539241 | NCBI WGS metagenome assembly ODAJ01 (sample SAMN02144231, study PRJEB22623) | gut metagenome | biome: sheep rumen | host: Ovis aries | place: New Zealand | reverse complement strand
GAACGAGAAAGTGTACTGCGGAATCTATTCATTCAAGCAGTGCCGCGAGATGGAGATCGGCCTGGGTCTTGACCTGAAGGGCGGTATGAATGTGATTCTTGAGGTGTCAGTACCTGATGTTGTTGACGTGCTGGCTGACCACAAGACAGATGCTGCCTACAAGAAGTCAATGGAAGAGGCTAAGAAGGAAGAGGAGACAAGTCAGGATGACTTTATCTCCCTGTTTATCAAAGCTTGGAAGAAAAACTCCAACGGTCGTCCCTTGGCTGCCGTGTTCGCTACCCAACAGATGAAGGGTAAGGTAAGCACTCAGTCAACAGACTCGGAGGTTGAGTCTGCCCTTCGTGCTGAGGTTCAGTCAGCCGTTGACAACTCATTCAACGTAGTGCGCAACCGTATCGATAAGTTTGGTGTTGTTCAGCCTAACATCCAGAAACTGGAAGGTCAGTCTGGTCGTATCATGGTGGAGATGCCTGGTATCAAGGAGCCGGAGCGTGTTCGTAAGTTGCTGCAAGGTTCTGCCAACTTGGAATTCTGGGAGACCTATAACGCACAGGAAATCTATCCGATGCTTGCTCAGTTGAACCAGAAATATGCCATTACTGGTGGCAATGCCGAGGAGACTGTAGCTGATTCAACAGCAACAGAAGCAGCCACGGCTGATACTACCGCTGTAGCTGCAACCAACGATTTGGCTGCTAAGTTGGCCGCCAACAAGAAAGATACGAAGGTTACCGATGCCAAAGCAAAGGCTGAGGCTTTGAAGGCAAATCCCCTTTTCGCTGTGTTCCAGCCAGTTCCTCAGGGATTGTCTATCGTTGGTTATGCCAATGCACGTGATACAGCAGATGTCAATAAGGTCATCTATTCAGATATTGCCCGTCAGGTGTTGCCTGCAGAGTGCAAGTTGCGTTGGGGTGCACAGCCAGAGGACTTTGGTCAAGAGAATACCAAGGGTGACATCTTCGCTTTGTATGCTTTGAAGATTACCGAGCCTAACGGACGTGCTCCGCTGGAGGGCGATGTGATTACCAATGCAAAGGACGAGTTCGACCAGATGGGTCACCCCTCTGTATCTATGCAGATGAATTCAGACGGTGCCCGCCGTTGGTCACAGATTACCAAGCAGAATATCGGTCGTGGTGTAGCTATCGTATTGGACGATGCTGTATATAGCTCTCCCCGCATCTTGACACAGATTGATGGTGGTAACTCTCAGATTACGGGTAATTTCACCATTGAGACAACTAAAGACTTGGCCAATACACTGAACTCTGGTAAGATGCCGGCTCCTACCCGCATCGTACAGGAAGAGGTTGTAGGTCCTTCACTCGGTGCTCAGTCTATTAAGCAGGGTGTCATCTCATTCATTGTAGCCTTTGTATTATTGATGGTTTACATGATTATGCTGTATGGCTTCATCCCCGGTATCTTGGCAGATATCGCCCTGCTGTTCAACCTGTTCTTCACACTGGGTATTCTGACATCGTTCCAGGCTGCCCTGACGATGCCTGGTATCGCCGGTATCGTGCTGACGTTGGGTACTGCTGTAGATGCCAATGTGCTGATTTATGAGCGTATCAAGGAAGAATTGAAGCATGGCTTGGGTATGAAGGAGGCCGTTCAGAAGGGTTACTCTAATGCCTTCAGTGCTATCTTCGACTCTAACGTAACATCTCTGATTACAGGTTTCATCCTGTTGTTTTTCGGTACAGGTCCTGTCAAGGGTTTTGCCACCACTTGGATTATCGGTATCTTCTGCTCCTTCTTCACCGCCGTGTTCTTGACCCGTCTGGTTTATGAGAACCGTCTGAATAAGGACAAGTGGCTTGGTCTTGCCTTTGTAACAGGTTACTCAAAGAACCTGATGCAGAATGCCAAGTATAACTTCATGGGTATGTTCAAGAAGTCATTCCTCATCTGGGGTATTGCTGCTGTACTGTTCTGCGTATCATTCGCTGTTCGCGGACTCAGCCAGAGCATCGACTTCACAGGTGGTCGTAACTATGTGATAACACTTGACAAGGAGACTCCTGTAGAGCAGGTGCGTCAAATCTTGGCTGGAGCATTTGTCAATACTGTTGGTGAGAATGCAGGTAAGGAGGCAAACACCTCTGTAATTGCCTTGGGTACCGATGGTAAGACAATTCGTGTCAGCACTAACTGGGATATTGAGTCTAACAATCCTGATGTTGACGACCAGGCAGAGACCATCCTTTACAATGCGTTGAAGAAGGGTGGATTTGTAAGCCAGACCAATGTCGATGACTTTAAGAATCCTGATGTTCGCCAGGGTGGTTCTATCATCAGCTCTGCCAAGGTAGGTCCTGCTGTGGCTAAGGACATCACCTATGGTGCTATCATCAGCGTATTCATCGCCTTGGTAGCCATCTTCCTCTACATCCTGCTGCGCTTCCGCAATGTGGCTTTCTCTACCGGTGCCACCATCGCCCTGGCGCTCGATGCCCTCGTGGTCATCGGCTTCTACTCAGTACTGTGGGGCTGGGTTCCCATGTCGCTGGAGATCGACCAGGTGTTCATCGGTGCTATTCTGACAGTGATAGGTTACTCAATCAACGATAAGGTGGTAGTATTCGACCGTATCCGTGAGAATCTCCAACTCTATGGCAAGCGTGATCGTCAACAGTTGTTCAATGATTCGCTGAATCAGACGTTGGCTCGTACCATTAACACCTCAGTAACGACCCTGATCGTGTTACTGTGTATCTTCATCCTTGGTGGTGATTCTATCCGCAGCTTCTCGTTCGCTATGATTCTCGGTGTTGTCTTCGGTACGCTGTCGTCACTCTTCATCGCTGCTCCTACAGCATTCCTCGTGATGGGTCGTACCATCCGTGAGGAAGAAACAGAGGTAAAGGCCTAAGGATTACACCTTATTATAATAAAGCAGCCCGTTCAATTACGAACGGGCTGCTTTGTTTCTAGAATCTCTAGAGTATCTAGATTATCTAGATTATCTAGACTTTCTAGTTAAAATAGTAGAGGAATGACGCTATACCCTCTAGTGCTGGCTTGCGTTGGCCTTCAATCTCAATCACAAATTTGATTTCAGCCTTACAGATGCCACGAAGATTTTGGATGTTGTGCAACTTGGTAACCAAGCGGATGCGGCTGCCAGTGATGACAGGCTGTCCGAAGCGCATGTCGTTCATACCGTAGTTTACCAGCATCTTGATGTTGTTTACCTCGATGATCTGATCCCACATGTAAGGCAGCAAACTCAGGGTTAGATAACCATGAGCAATCGTTGACTTGTAAGGACTTTCTTCTTTGGCGCGAGCCACATCAACGTGAATCCACTGATGGTCCAGGGTGGCATCGGCAAAGAGGTTTATACGGTCTTGATCAACTTGGAGCCATTCAGAGGCACCTAATTCCTCACCCAAGTGGGCAGCAAACTCGTCGTACGAGTTAATGACTAATTTTCCCATAATAAATGTATTCAATGTTAATTCTGCTTGCAAAGATACAAAAAAAATTTGGTATTTCGCTCGATTTGCACTACCTTTGAGCTGTTAGATAACTCGAAGGTAGGCTGCATCTCAGAAATACTCAAATAAATTTGGTATTTCGCTCGATTTGCACTACCTTTGCAAACGCAAAGCAAGAGATATCGTTGCCCTGATAGTTAAATGGATATAACAAGGTCCTCCTAAGACTTAGTTCCGCGTTCGATTCGCGGTCGGGGTACTCTCCTTTGAAGTCGTATGTCTGCAAGTGTTGTTGTTATCTATATAAGCTCTGAAGATGTCTGAAATCATAAGTTAGGAATGTTTCTCTTTATCCAAAGTTTGAAAATAGGATCATTAAAGGTGATGACACTGCCGTCAACATCTATCAGGTCTTTCTTAATCATGGCTTTCTTAACTCCCTGAACGTTGGCAGAGCTTTCCAATCTGTACTTCTTGATGATTTCCTTCTTACTGAAACCTGTATCTACACCGTTGGCGACAGCTTTAAGTAGATTAAGCTGAAGCTCTGTCAGCCCTTCAATTTCTCGTTGGAAAAATACTTTGTTCTGCTCCAATAGTTCATCTATCGAAAGTTCTATCATCTCATTGGTTGTTACAGGATTGGCCTTGTACCAGACTATCCAGGAAAGATGTTGGACATATGAGGAAAGGTTCTCTGTCACCTTGCATATCCTTTCTGCTTGTTTTTCTGTAATAATCTTACCCGTCTCCTGATATTTGCGACAAATGAAGGGAATCCATTCTTCAGTTGGAATTTTCTTTAGAAACATCATGTCGCCAAACTTATAGAATGGGTTACTGGTGTCACTGAACAATTCTGTCATTAGGTGACGTTTGCTGCCAAACAGACAGTAGCTAACATTCTGCTGGTGCTGCCAAACAGAACGAAGCTTCTTTTGAAAGGTGATGGAGTCCTGAAACTCAGCTATCTGCTGAAACTCATCAAGGCAGATTACGAGTCGTAAGCCTTTTTTCTGAGCAATACGTTCAGGTAGTTGAAGAATATCCTGCTCAGAGCTGTCTTTGTCAGGGAACTCAAATGAAAGTGCATATTCCTGAATGGAATCGGGACTGAATGACACCTTTGTGATAAGCCGTGACAGAAATTCTTTTGCCGTTATCATCCATTCCTCAATTTTAGAAGAGGTTTGTTGAATAATGGCAGTTGCCAGTTGACGGTAGAAATCATACTCGGACTTGCAGGAGAATATATCAACATATATAATTTTAATGTCAGGTCTGGTGACATTAGATATCACTTTCTTGACCAGCGATGTCTTACCCCATCTACGTGGGGATATAAGTATGGTATTGATGCCATGTGTCAAATTGGCTTCCAAATGTTCCGCGTCTTTCTTCCTGTCCGTAAAGAATCTTCCCTCTACAGCCTTACCGAAAACAAAAGGATTCTCTTCCATATATCTTCTCTCCTTTAATATCAATTTTTATTGTTATTCATGAAACACGGTGCAAAGATACAAAAATATTTTTTAGTAAAAAACATTTTAGTAAAACATTTGTTACTTGTGCGTTGTTTTTATTATTATTTGTCCTTAGCTTTTCGTGAACCCGTAGGTAAGAATGCTGATTCGTATGCCTTCAATATGCTTGATAGCATCTGCACATGCCAAGAGTGTTGATCCGGTGGTGCAGATATCGTCGATAAGTAATACGTGTTTGTTCTTGAGTATGGTATCATCATTTATCAAAAACATCTCCGCAACATTCTCCTGGCGTTCATGGCGACTTAGCTTTGTCTGGCTTTGTATGAAATGTTTGCGCTTTAGGGCTTTTGTGATGATGGGCAACCCTGTTATCTCGTGTATTCCGTATGCAAGGTGTTCACTTTGATTGTAGCCGCGTTGTCGCAGTCGCTTATTGGAAAGAGGAACGGGCAACAAAGCGTCAATCCCTTCGAAATAGCGGGCATATCCCATCTCCACGGCCATAAGTCGTCCCATGTCTTCTCCAATATCGGGACGTTGACCGTATTTTAGTTGATAGATAATTTGTGCCATTTCCGAGTGTGGTTCATAATACACATAAGCCGCAGCCCGCTCAATGGGTGCTAAATGCCAGAAAAGCTGAGCCATCGGATTATCTTCAGGTGTGAACTGAAAGGTGGTTCGAGGAAAATGAAGTAAGCAGGCGGAACATACAGACCGTTCGCTAGGAGCCAACCGTTTTCCACAGACCACACACAGTCGGGGCGAAATAAAGTCAAGTAGTCTTGTCCACCAGGTCATAGAAGGGAAAAGGGAAAAGGGAAAAGTGAAAAATCATTCTTCATCCGGTTCTTCTTCAACATCAAGGCATTGTCGGATGATGTCGAATGTGAAGCCTCGACCTAGGGCAAAACGCATCAGTTTCTGGTTTAGTTCATAATCGTTTTGAGCCTTTGTCGATTTACGCTTCTGTTTTAACAAAGGGCGTAGGACATTGAGATACTCTTCGTCGTCAACTTCATCTAAAACACTCTTTCTGATATCTTCATGGATGCGTTTCTGCCAAAGGGCCTGCTCCACCTTCCTGCGTCCCCATTTGTTATAGCGTATTTTATCTTTGACAAAGGCACGAGCGAAGCGCTCATCATCCACGTAGCGCTCCTTGACCAGTCGTTCCATGACTCGGGCCTGGCCCTCTTCAGGCATTTCCCATTTACGCATCTTCTCCAACATCTCATATTGGCAGTGTTCTGCTTGTGCACAAAGTGCAGCCAGCGTTAGGTAAGCATCGTTTTCCGTCTTCATTTTTTCACTTTTGGGCTCTTATCATTCTTTGTTTGCCATATTCATCATATCTTGTTTCAATGTCATGATATGACATAGAACTCAACAATTCAATCATATTCTGGGCGTAGAGTGGGTTTATCTCAAAATATAGCCATCCACCTTGTCTTAATGCGTTCTGTCCGTATGATGCAATGGCGCGATAGAACAACAAGGGATCGTCGTCGGGAACAAACAAGGCCGTGTGTGGTTCATAGTTCAGCACATTGGTTTCCATGCTCGCGCGTTCCTTATTTATTATATAGGGTGGATTGCTGACAATGACGTCGAAGACTTTTGATGTCTGCTGATAACTGTTTGATGGTATATGGATCACATCCACTTGTTCGAATGTCACGTTGACGTTCAATTGTCTGGCATTTTCCCGAGCCACCTCCAGTGCATTTCCCGAGATGTCCCATGCTGTGACTTTCGCTTTTCGCATTTCAGCAGCTAAGGTAATGGCAATACACCCTGATCCCGTTCCGATGTCAAGAATGTTAGTGGCGTTCATGAGGGAGCTGTCTCCCTGTGATACTATCCAGTGGCATAGTTCCCCTGTTTCTGGTCGGGGAATCAGTACGTGCTTATTCACCATGAATGTTCTCCCGCAGAAATCAGTCTGTCCCAGTACATACTGCACAGGTTCCTGTTCCAACAGCCTTTCTGCAATTCCTTTAAGTTCTGCTTGGCTGTTTGCGGATAATTGTGTATCTTTGCCGATGCAAATGTCCGACAACGACAATCCGAAACGCACGTCATAGACTGTTCGTGCAATTGCTTTTGCCTCGCTATCGCCATAGAGCGGTGCTAACAGGTGCCACAGTTCATTGTAAGTCATACTGCAAAGGTACGAATAAAAAGTGAAAAGTGAAAAGTGAAAAGTGAAAAATGATATGAGCGAAGATGAGAAATACATGCGGCGCTGCCTGCAGCTGGCAGCCAACGGCATTCAGGGAGCCAGACCCAATCCGATGGTAGGGGCTGTGATAGTGGTAACTCGACCTTCCGACATCCGCCATCAGCCATCAATTATTGGCGAAGGCTATCATGTCCGTTATGGTGAGGGGCATGCCGAGGTGAATGCTTTTGCCAGTGTATGTCGCGAAGATGAGGCGCTTTTGAAAGATGCCACGATTTATGTTTCGCTCGAACCTTGTGCGCACTACGGTAAGACGCCCCCTTGTGCAGAACTGATAATCCGTAAGGGCGTGAAGCGTGTCGTCGTTGGCTGTATAGACCCGTTTGCCAAAGTGCAGGGCAGGGGCGTTCAGATGATTCGTGAGGCAGGTATTGAGGTGACTGTCGGTGTGTTGGAGCAGGAGTGCCAGTGGCTCAATCGTCGTTTTTTCACTTACCATTCCAAGCATCGTCCTTACATTATCTTGAAGTGGGCTCAGACAGCCAATGGCTTTATCGACGACCATTTTCACCCCCTTATGATTAGCAACGAACAGACGCAGATGCTCTCGCACCAGTTGCGTGCTGAGGAGGATGCCATTCTGGTAGGACATACCACCGATGTCCGTGAGCATCCACAGTTGACAGTCCGGCATTGGCACGGTCCCAACCCCAAGCGTATTGTACTGACCCATAACCGTCCACTTTCTCAACTAATGGACGATCTCTATCAACATGTCATCCAGTCACTGATTGTCGAGGGTGGTCGCCAGACCCATGACTCATTCATCAAGGCTGGCTTATGGGACGAGATACGGGTGGAAACGTCTCCTATCACCGTTAGTGATGGTACACGAGCACCTCAACTTCCGGCTGATGTGCAGCTATATAATATGGTAGAATATGGCGGGAATATAATTACTTCCTACCGAAGTCAGCAGGCACTTCGCCCCACTTCTGTGTCTCCCATTTGATGATGGGGTTGCGCCATTGATGGGTTTGCAGCCAACGTTCCGCACGGGCTATAATCTGATAGAGCTGCTCCGTTTCCGGGGTGCGCTCTAATTTTGTCTTACATTGGCGTTTGGTAACCCAAAGGATGGCATTGTAGGAATCTGAATAGATGGTTTTTTCGTATAGTCCCTGCTGCTGCATCAGCGCCAAGGCATGCACGATGGCCAGGAACTCCCCGATGTTGTTCGTTCCCTTCATGGGTCCGAAGTGGAACACACGTGCCCCTGTCTGCAGGTCTATGGCCTGATACTCCATCGGTCCCGGATTGCCACTGCAGGCAGCATCCACAGCCCACGCGTCTGCCTTTACTTCAAGGGGCAAGGGCAACACGGTGTCGTTGCGATATGTCGGGGGATTTACTATTGTCATATTCCAGCCGCGAAATTATAAAAAAATAATGAACATACCAAAATAATTCGTCTTTTTTATTTGTTTTGTTCAAGAAATATACCTACCTTTGCATCATTACAAGGAATATGCCGACGTCAACAACCACATTATGTCTCAGTGCTCACGACGAGCTCTACATCATCGACCTGAAGAAAGTCATCTACATGCAGGCCGACGATCACTATACTCACATCTTCTATTCCAGTACCACCCACTTCATGGTTCCCTACGGACTGGGCGACATCGAGTCACGGCTGATGAATGTCCCACGTGCCAAGTCAAAGTTCATCCGTCTCGGCCGCAAGTACATCATCAACCTCAACCTCGTCTTCCGCATCAGCACTATCAAGGAGACGCTTTCGCTCACCGACGGCCTAAACGGCACCATCGAGATACACGTTTCCAAGCCCGTGCTGCGCAGTCTCATTGAGCTGATGAAGCAATAATTTCGCGAAAAAAATAGCTACTTTCGCGAAAAACAGCATTTCTTTGCATTTTCCTCTCATACATTTAACTTATCTTTGCAAGCGATACCCTATTTGCGTGTATAGGGCATTATAATGTCCTTGCGCATATATAATAAAGGTACAAGATAAAGATTTTATAAACAATATTATTCACTAAATTTTTAGTTATGAGAAAAAAATTAGTTTACTCTTTATCAGTTTTGTCTGCGATGCCTCTTGCCGCAAATGCAGAAGCTGTTAATGTGAACCTTCCAGAAGCCCAGCAGCTTAAAAACACTGCTTGGTCTGGCAATCCCACTATTTCAGAGGGTACAGTCCTCGTTGCCGAAGGCGCTTCTATTTCACAGAGTGTAGGAGAACTTCTGCCGGGTAAATATGTGGTGAACATTGAGAAGATTGTATCTACTGACTGCGACCTCATCGTCAACTTCGCCGGTACTACAAAGTCTATCAAGGCTGCTTCTACTACAGGAACCCTTGAGTTTGACCTCACCGCCAAGCAGGATGTCACCATCACCATCTCCAGTGCTGAAGGCAAGTCATTCCAGGTCACCAATGTAACGCTCAAGCTGAATTATGACTTTGATGCCACCTATAAGACCTTCAACGATGCGCTTGTCAAAGTGACGTCATTGCTCAACCAGATTACGTATCCGGAGCAGATTTCCCTGTTGGCCAAAGCGCAGACTATCCAGAAGAAGATTGATGAGATTAAGGCTGCCGATACGAATCCTGATGCTGCCGGCAACTATGCCGATGTGTACAAGAAGTACGCGCTCTATGGCGACGATGCCACCAATGCCATCATGGACGAGATTAGAGACTTGGAAACTGAAGGTAAAGTTGCTGTCAATGCCCAGTATGTGAAGCTGCTCAACGCTAAGCTGTCTGAGGTTTATGACGGGCAGTCAGCTGATGTTAAGAAGATTGTGAAGTCTGTTTACGATGGTATCGTTGCAGAGATCAATACTTTCGACAACAATAATGTCGTTGACGACAGTGAGTATCAGGCTCTGCTGGCCAAGATTGACAATGGCAATGATGCTGACAACAAGGATCTTAAGGACAAGATTCGTACAGCAAACGACACCGCTGCTGATAATGACTCTGCCTACAACGATGTAAAAGATTACATCAACGGTAAGAATAAATATGCTGAGCAGTGGCCCCAGTCGGATAAAGTAACCTATGGTAGTGCCTACGATATCTATACAGACATCAATGCCCAGCTGATGACTCAGTTTGAGAAGGATCGCTATAAGAACATCCTTGCTGCTGCTCAGAAGGATCTCAGTCTTGCGCTGCAGAAGATTACTCAAGCCGAGAAGGACAACGAGACTTTCCACGATGCTATCAAGAGTAAGGAGAATCAGACTGAGCTAAAAAATGTTGTCGCTGCAGCTGTTGGTGCTATGCAAGCTGTTCTTGATAAATACTCAAAAACACAGGGCCAGCTGGACAAATTCGACGCAAGATACTCGACTGTTGAAAACTCACTTAATGCTGCAAAGAAGACCCATAAGGTCGGCTTGGAGGTATCGCAGATTAAGGCTAAGCTTACCGCAGCTGAGAATGCTGTGAAAGCCGTGAAGGATGCCATCGAGGGTGCTAATGTCACCACCGATAAGGGTGAGATTGACAAGACGATGGCTGCGCTGAACATCAACGATTTGGAGACGGCGGCTACCACAGCAATCACAGCTTTGAATACAACCGCAGCTCCTTACACTGCTCACATGGCTAAAATAGCAGCTGCAAACGAGAAAAAGTCTGATTTGGACACCGATTGGGGTGAGATTAAGACAAAAGCAGCTGGATATAAGTACGACAGTGATCTGGTCAGCAACTATTTTGCTAAAACTATCGAAGATATTGAGAGTAAGATTAGCAAGCTGGCAGAAGATATTACTAAAGCAGAGAATAGTGGTAAGTGGGATAAAAATTCTGTCTATACTTACAATACAAAGTTCTACTCTTCTACGATTAGTAGCACCATCACAACTATTACAACTAGCTACAATACATATAATAATCAGGCCAAGGCTGCTCAAGACAACTACAACATAGTAGTGAACAGCAAGAAACCTGACGGCAAAGACACAGCTGCTGACGGTCTGAAGAAGTTGCAGGCTAAACTCAATGCTGCTAATGACAAGGTGAAGGACCTGGCTATCTATAACGACCAGTCCAAGGACGGTTCTGGCAACTACAAGTACAACTATGCTAAGAAGGTCGTTGACATCCAGGCCAAGATTGACGCTGTTTACAAGAAGATTTCAGAGGCTAAGAAGATCACCGACGGCAACCACTATAATGTGATGGCAGGTATCGCTGATGTAATTGTCGATAAAGTCACCTACAAGAAGGTTGAGCTGGATGCTTCCATAGCAAATGACATTAAGGCTATCGAAGATAACTATAAGACAGACAACTCAACGTTAGAGGCTGAACTGAAGGCTGCTATGCTGGCTGCTACAGCCGATAGCTATGACAAGCTGGTGGATGATATCAACTCGCTTGGTGAGCCAGGTGCTGATAATGAAGTGAAGTATGGTAAAAGCTATGATGCTATTAACAAGGGTAGAACCGACATCAAGACAGAGGAGGCAGAAAAGCTGTATGGTCTTAACAAAGGTAAAGCAAAGGCTGCCATCGATGCTGCTAATGCAGAGGAGTTGGCTAAGATTCAGGAGAACATCCAGACTATCCGTACCAAGCTTGACGAGCTGCTGGCAGTTGCCAAGCAGGCTGCAGACCTTGTGAAGGCTAATCAGGATGCTCAGGCTGAACTCATCAAGGCTATCTACGACGATGCTCCTGGTTCAAACGCAAAGGGAAATCTCGATAAGTACTTTGCAGACAAGATTACCAACGATGCTAAGGTGAAGAATGCTACGGCTTTGGCTGATGCTTCTGTGACTCCCGTCAAGGAAGTAAACAAGGAGATGGATACCGACCTGCCAAAGGCTATTGCGGACTTGAAAGCCCTCGTAGGTACGGACAATACTTCTGGTACTGACCGTAAAGCAGAGACGCTGGCCGCAAACAAGGAGAAGCATCTGCAGACCATTGCTGACCTGAAGGCTCGTATCGACGCTGCCAAGAAGAAGGCAGAGGACTGCACCGCCAACTACAATAAGTATCAGGAATATGTCACTGAGACCACTGGTAAGATTGCAAAGGCTCAGACCGCTCTCAATGAAGCTGTCACCAAGGCTAATACTGCAGATGCAGCCAATGCCGATTATGCAGCTAAGACGTTCGTACAGACCTATCAGAAGAAGATTACCAACAGCGACAAGAAGAATCCTGGTGCTACGGAGTATGCTGCTACGTACTATAAGAATGGCACCATGGTTTCGAAGGCTGCCGACCTGGACAATCTGCTGAAGGAGGTTACCGATTTCGCTGCCGGATTGGAAGCTACAGCCAAGGCCAACAAGGAGGCTTACGATGCCTTGAAGAAAGAGTGGGCTGATGTGAAGACCCTCTGGACTACTGTTTCTACAGACATTGCCAAGTACGACGAGTCATCAGCGCGTGAAGGCTTCCAGCAAGAGCTGAAGGCTGAACTCGATAAGCTGAACCAGAACAAGACTGACTACGAGAAAAATTATGGAGACATCGCTCTGCCTAACAACGACCGTGTGACTGAGCAGGCAAACATCAAGGCTGCCATCAACGACATCAAGACACGCTCTTTGGGCGAATCTAACTACAGTGCGCGCATCAAGGCCGACAACGACCGTATGTTGGAGGTCATCAAGGCTACTGTCGCTAATGCTGCCAAGGAGTACGACCTTGACACAGATACGTTGAAGATGTTCAAGAACCCGACAAGCGAGGTACTGACAACTTCTCTGGAAACTGTGAAGGCACAGTACGAAACTCTTAACAATACATTGTATAAGTATGCCAAAATTGGTTCGGCTACTACAGAGTCAACCTTCGTAGAGGTGGTCAATGACAAGTACAAGAAGGCTGCTGCAGACTATGCTGCAACGGTAAGCCCCGATGTCTTCGACAAGGATTCTGTTTACACCAACGATATTCGTGCTGACATTGCCATACTGGTAACTCAGCGTGAGAACTTCATGAAGGCTATCCGTAAGGCCATTGCTACTGAGACCGCAACAACCATTACCGACTATGAGAAAAATATCAATAGTACTATTGCCGCCCTCGAAGCACTGACCAAGTATAACAAGAAAGGCATTAATGCTAAAAATGCTGTCAAGGCACTGTCTGATAAACTTGCTGCTGCCAAGGATGCTGTTGCCGCTGGTCTGATTCCTGAGATTGACGCTGCATTCGCTGACCTGCAGACGCTGGAGGCTGACCTTGCCAAGGCTAAGTTCGCTGCTATGAGTGCACAGCTGGATGCTGACATCACTGCTGCAGAGACTTACGCTAAGAAGGGTCAGGATTATCTTGCCGATGATGCAGACAATCTGGCTAAGTTCAACGTAGAAGTGAAGAATGGCGTAACCAAAGCACGCAACGATTTCAAGAAGAATAACACTCAGGCTAAGCTCACTGATACCCAATACAATGCAATTCAGGCTCTTATTGCCAACTTTGTGGCAGGTGGTAACAACACCTACGAGACCATCATGGCCAACAATGGTGCATGGCCAAAGATTCAGAGCTACGTAGAGTTTGCCCAAAATGAATTGCAGACTGCTATTGATGGTATCCAGGAGTATGCTGCTGCCGGTGCCGTTCAACAGTATCTCTATGACACCTATCAGACAGATATCAACGCCAAGTATAACGATTATCTGGCTAAGTATAATCTTGGTACATTGACTGGAGATGATGCAAAGGCTGCTGAGACGTATCTGAAAAAGTCTTCTAAAGATGGTGGTCAGATTAAAGACCAGATTCGCAATGACGTTAAAGCAACGAACAGCAGTAGCGTACTTTATCAAGAAGAGTATAAGGTTATCAAGACGAACCTCTCTGAACTTGAGGCTGAGTACAATAAGTTTGCTGCCAGCGACTTGACAGACATCTCGGAGTCTGAGAAAGTAAAGACCCAGATTGAGAATATCAAGAAGGCTCTTGGCGATGATCTGGGTAATAAGTACAAGACAGCTAATAAAGCTGAGCTGCTGCTGGTACAGCAAAAAGCTATCGCAGAACTGATGCAACAGTTGCTCAACGCCAACTATGGTGAGGGTGTATCTGATGCTGCTACAAAGGCGGAATTGGAAGGCGATCTCGCTAAGGTGAAGAGTACGTTCGACAAGAGCAAGTACACCGAAGAGGAATTGGCTTACGACGCTAACGTTGACCTCAACAGTCAGATTGCTCAGTTGGAGGCTAACATCGCTGCCATCGAGGCAGAGATCGCTGCCGGCAAGGATCTCTCATACAACAAGGAGAACATCGCTAACAAGATTGCTGTTGCTCAAAAGCAGGCTACTGCCATCGAGACTCAGGCCAAGAAGAACAAGGAGAACCTTGACAACGAGAAGGCTAAAACCGCAGCTGAGTACAAGGCTCAGACCACTATCGATGACAAGCTCCTCAAAGCTATTGAGGATACCAAGGCAGAGCTCGACAAGAATGCTTACGACGAGGCTAAGGCTGCTGCATTCGAGAACATGCTGAACAGCCTGACTAAGGAGGTAAATGATATGAAGGATGCCTTCGATGCAGCTCAAGAAGCTGGCATTAAGCAGACTGAGGATCCATTTAAAGAACTCCTGAAAGCAAACACAGCTTTGAAGCAGAGCACTGCTGAAAGTCTTTATGACATTGCGAACACTGCAGCTGACCGTGAGCTGAAAGCTGAGGTTGCTGACCTGCAGGCACAGCTCGATGCTATCAGCTACTTTGCTGAGGACTACACATTGGCTGTACAGAAGTCTTTGGCTAGCCAGAAGAAAACCATTGACGAGCGTATTAACGGTGTCAAGGATGAGAAGGGCAATGTGACCACCAACGGTCTCGTTCAGGATATTCAGAACGCCAAGATGCAGGATTATATGGTTATCCCTGGTACCAGCATTAAGAATGTTATAGCTGTTGATCCAAATGACCCAACAACAGAGGTAACAACCTCTTACAAATACTTGACAACTAACGGTAAGGACAAAAAGACTGGTGCTATTGCTGCCGTACAGAAGCTGATTGATCAGTTGAAGAGCGATATCAACAGCAAGAAGATTACTCCTGAGGAGCCAGAGCCTGAGGTTATTCCTGGTGACATCACAGGTACTGGTACGGTGGACGATGCCGACTTCGACCAGTTCGTTGAGGATCTGCTCGCCGGTAATGTTCCTGCACCCGGTGATCCTAACTTCGCTGTTTACGATGCAAATGGTGACGGTGAAATCAATGTCGGTGATATTCAGGCTATCTTCAACTTGTCAATGGGTCTGAATCCTGATGGCTCTGATCCTGATGCAGCTGGAGTTCGTGCCCGTGCCCGTGCATACGGCATCTTCGATGCTGGCAACATGGCAGTAGAGGCTACTAAGCTGAGTAACGGCAACACCATGCTGGCTGTCAAGTTGAGCAGCACGACAGACTATCTGGCATTCCAGATGGACGTTGTGATGGGTGACGGCATGAGCGTAGTGAGTGAGAATGCCAACCTGCAGTTGTTGCGTTCTAACGACCTGAGCAACATTCACCGCATCGTGGGTTACGGCCTGCTTGAGAACAACGGCACTATGCTGACCCTTGAAGTGGCTGGTGAGGGTAACGTTCAGTTCACCAACATCGTGCTGGCTACCGAGAAAGCTGAGGCTGTTAAGTTCAATCTCGGCGGAAATGCCACAGGTATCAGCACCATCGCTGTTGAGAAGAACGACGGTAACTTCATCTATGATCTCAGCGGTAAGCTGATGAACGGTATCAAGAAGGGTATCAACATCATCCGTGGCAAGAATGGTGAAACCAAGAAGGTTGTGAAGTAAACTTTGACAATCTACTGATCAGAAAGGTGTGCGCGGTATGTCCGCAACACGGAAGCCGTGCACACCATTTCTATTTATAAAGAAACAACTAAACATTTTTAATTTGTAACAAACCTTATGATGAAACATATTACATCATTCAAGTCACTGCTGAGCATGATGGTCATGCTGGTCATGGGTAACATCACAGCAGCTGCTGACAACAAGGTCTATATCAGCGATTTCAGCATTGCTGCCGATGAAGAGGTGGAGATTGCCATCAACTTCGACACCGACGCTACTGACATCCGCGGTATTGACGGCACTATTGTCCTGCCCGCAGGACTTAATGTCGTAGAGAATGCATACGGTGCAAATCAGTTGACAAAGGCTGATGAGACCCGTGCTGCCGGCTTTTTGAACAACTTCAAGCCCAGCAACGGATACTTTAAGTTTAGAGGTATGCTGAGTTCGAATGTGATAACCGGTACAACTGGTGCTGTTGCCTACTTTAAGGTGAAGGCTGGTGCAACGCTGAGTGCAACATCAATCATCAAGCTCTCTGACTTCGAGATTGAGCATGCTGACGGCACTAAGGAAGCTGCAACGATGGAGAATGCTGTAGTTACCTGCACCTCTGCTGCTCTTGGAGCCAACTTCTTGTCTGCAGACCCTGCAGAAATAGGACTTGCTGCCGGTACTACTGCTGAGTTCGCCGTCAACCTGACCAACGAAGCTGCCTTCACTGGTTTCGAAGCTGTTATCGACCTGCCCGCAGGAGTTACTGCTGAGTTAACCAAGAGTGCTCGCCTGACAGGTGCCATCTTCAATTATAATCCCACCACCAAGAAAGTAACCTACTGGGGTGCTGCTGCCATTACTGGGAACGAAGGAGCTATCTTCACCGTTAAGCTGACGGCTGACAACACCTTCACTTTGCCTGCTAAGGTAACACTGAGCGACATTAACTTTACAAATGCCTCTTCTGTAGTTACTGGCTTGGATCCTGTTGTCATCAATTTCGTTGAGGCTGATCCGTTTGCTGCACTGGTCAAAAAGGCTATTGAAAACGCAGTTGATGGTTTGGCTACAGTAACGTTGGACAAAGACTATGCTGTCAAGAGCCCCATCGAACTTCCTGCTGGTATTTCGCTGGTTTTGGACGGTGCAGGTCATAGCCTGACACTGGGCGAGAACACCAACTTCACCGTGGCTAACGATATCATCATCAAGAATGTGAACATTGACGCTACAGCCCTGAAGGGTAACTTCGTTGAGCTGGCTGTCATGAATGAACCTGAGGCTTGGGTTGAGAATAACGTTAAGTTCGACGCTGTTAATGTGAAGGGTCTGAAGAAGGCACTGTTCTATAGTGCTGGCAAGAACTTCCTCGTTAAGGAGTTCATTGTAAACAACTCTGTCATCGAGCAGGCTGGTGACGCCACCACCTTCGACTTCACGAAGGGTAGCGCAGCCGAGAAGTTCGAGATTAGCAATTCTACTATCTATGCACTCACTGCGACTTCTAAGTCTCTCTACAGTTCACAGGGTGGTCAGAAGGTTATTGATGCAGGTGCAGACCTGACGCAGACATTCTCTCTGCAGAACTCTACGTTCTACAACTTGGCCAAGTCGAAGAACTTCTTCTCTCATCGTCAAAGCAACCAGAAGTGGCTGATCTATGACGTGAAGAATAACATCTTTGTTGACTGCGGTAAGAGCGGTCAGGTTATCAAGGGCTTGAACGGCGGTCAGAGTGGTAAGAACCCCACTTGGATTGTTGAGAACAATGCCTTTACCTTCGATGGTGTTAGCACTGCTGCAGAAGAGAGTACTGGTGATGCCGATGAGCCTGTGAAGAACAGCATCATCGAGGCTGTTAAGTTTGCTGACGTTGCCAACGCCGACTTCCACGTAGAGGCCAGCTCAATGGTTGCCCGTGAGAAGACAGGTGATGCCCGCTGGCTTATTCCATACGTAGCTCCTACATTGAACACGAACGGTCTGCTGTTGGAAATCAACAAGGCTACAAGGGTTATTGAATTGGCTACGGCTGACGAAGCTCCTGAGGCTCTGAAGGCCCTGAAGGACGAGCTGGAGAAGGCAGAGGAATTATTTGCTGATCCTGTTGGTAAAGTTCAGGCTGAGATTGATATCGAGACTAAGGCTCTGAAGGCTGCTCGCGAAGCTTATGCTATGGCTGTAGTTAAGAATGCTCTGGATAAGGAGATTGCTGCTGCTACTGAGCTGCTGGGAACGAATCCTACCGACGTTGATCCTGGTA
>ODAJ012054646.1_pt1 | contig 18246 bp, 13 predicted proteins | sample 1539241 | NCBI WGS metagenome assembly ODAJ01 (sample SAMN02144231, study PRJEB22623) | gut metagenome | biome: sheep rumen | host: Ovis aries | place: New Zealand | reverse complement strand
AGAAATCATTTCGACGACGCAACGTTTAAAGCTCCGTCAACAGGCTCCCGACTCACCCGACGCCTTGAAGACGATACCAATCCTAAAGCGTGAAGACTTGCGCAAGGAGGCTGAACATCTGCCGCTACAGTTCCGCGACCTCGACGGCACGAAGATTTTATTTAGCAACGTCGACACGCACGGAATAATTTACCTAACGTTCTACTTTGACGCGCTCAAGGTTCCGCAAGATAAACTGTTCCATGCCTACCTGCTCACGAGCCTTTTAGGCAACATCGACACCAAGCAACGCACCTACGAAGAATTAGCGATACTAACCAACTTGAACATCGGCGGCTTTGGGTCAACGCTTCGTGCTGATTCGGAAAAAGATTTGCCGCATTCATTCGCGCCGCGTCTTAGAGTTCATGTCAAAGCTTTAAAGTCAAAGCTCACCGAGATGACAGACATAATCGCCGAGATTTTAAACGATACGACCTTTATCAACAAGAAACGTATCCGCGAACTAATCGAGCAAGACCAAATCGGCTTTGAACTCAATCTTCAGAACATGGCACCGACGATAATTTCCGCGCAAATCGTTTCTTATCAGACGAAGGCCGGAGCTTACAACGCCGCCGCTTATTTGCCGTATAACAAATTCCTCAAAGACTTGCTTGACGACTTCGATAACAAGTTCGATGACCTCGTTGACGACCTGTTTGACGTTCGCGACCGCTTGATTAATCGCAACGGGCTGATTGTCAGCGTGACGGCAACTGATAAGCTTTATAAAGAGTTCACGCCGCACTTGGATAAACTGTTGAAGTCTTTGACGGTTGACGAGTTTAAGCTTGAAAATTATTCTTTCCCGTGCAAGCCACGCAATGAAGGTCTTTACTCTCAAAGCCGCGTGCAATACGTCGGCAAGGGCGCGAACTTCATTGAGCTTGGGCACGAGTATAACGGAGCTTTGAACGTCTTAGAAACGATTCTGCGCTATGAATACTTCTGGACGAAAATCCGCGTGCAGGGCGGCGCGTATGGAGCCTTCGCGGGCTTCAATCGTAACGGCGCATTGTTCTTCGGTTCCTACCGCGACCCTAACTTGAGCAAGACGCTTGAGACCTTCGACACGACGGCGGACTTTCTTAAAGGCTTTGACGTGAGCGAACGCGAAATGGACAAGTACATCATCGGCACGCTTAGCAAGACTGACAAGCCGTTGACGCCTTCGATTAAAGGACAACTCGCCGCCGATTTTTGTTTAAGGAATATTACCTACGCCGACCGCCAGAAGTCACGCGACCAAATCCTCGCGACGCGGCAGGAAGATATTCGCGGCTTATCGAAACTTGTTGCCGACTGCATGAATCAGAAATTCCTTTGCGTCTTCGGCAATGAGGACGTTATCAAAGAGAACGCGGAGCTTTTCGGCGAAGTCAAACAAGCTTTGGAGTGATTTAAATGAGCTACGTCATTAGAGATAATCGAATCGTCTTTGAAAACGGACGCGCTGTCATGGCTGACGAACCCGCGCCAGAAATTTTTGGCATGGTCGACACGATGATAAAACTCAATGTAGACTCATACACGGGCAATCAGATTCTCAACGAGACCCGCGATCTTGAACCTGCGCGGCGTCAAGTTGTCGTCTCTGCGGTTAATGTTTTATCAGACAGCCGTCCATTCATAGAAGCGGCACAGAGAATGGAGGCTTACGATACTCTTTGCGAAAATCTTTCCAATCTGAATACGATGCGCGGAGGAGCTAAGGGCTTTAAAGGTTTCGTCGGCGAACACATGCAAGCCGCTAATGCCACTGCCTCAGGACGCTTTACCCGCGTCGTCGATAATAATGGACCGATTGATTTAATCTTCGAGGGCAAGAACGGTCACGCTTATCCTCAACAGCTAAAGATTGGCTACAAACCAGGTCAAATTGACTTCAACAAATACAAAGGGCAAACAGTCATCGTCGATAAGGGCAATCCTCATCTGCACGAACTGCAAGTGGAGGGCGCACGTCACGGCGTCAAAGTCATCGAGGGCACTGTCACTGAGGCTGAGGCTAAATGGTGGGCTGATGCCATGCAACTTGAGACTAAGGTAACTGGCAATAAGACTTCCGTCCTTGTACCTGAAGTTCAGCAGACGTTGAATAATCTTTCCGCAATGCACGAGGCGGGCAAACAAGTCGGCAAGACTGGTGCGATGTATGGCGCGGGCTTCAGTATAGGAAAAAATATCGTCGGCATGATGCGCGGCGATGTCACTGCTGGTGAGGCGGTTGCTAACGTCGCGATTGATACGACTGTTTCTTATGGCGTTGGTTATGCAAGCGGCGCGGTAGGAAGTGCAGTTGCCCGGACGGCGGCGGGTAAAGCGATTGGTTCTGCAGTCGGTTCAGCAACAGCGGCGATTGAAGGTACTGCGATTGGTGGAGCTGTGACTGGAGCGGTTGGTTCAGCTACGGCGGCTGTTGGTGGTTTAGCAACGAGTGCAACGGCTGGAGCAGTTGGAGCAATCGGCGCGGCAGGGTCAGCAGTTGGTGGAGCATTGACAGCGGCAACTGCAGGAACGGCTATTGGCGGCGCAGTCGCAACGGGAGTCGCGGGAACTGCAGCGGCAGGTGCGGCAATCGGCGCGGCGGCTGTAGCGGCGGCTCCTGTCGTGGCTGTCGGTGCTGTTATCGGCGGATTGTTCTCGCTGTTCTTTGATGATTGAATAAAACTTTTGGAGGGCTTTAAATGAAACAAATACCATTTAAGGGCGCGTGCGTCGCGATTGTCACACCGTTTGACGAAACGGGCGTAAACTTCGCGGAACTCGGACGCATGATTGATGACCAGATTAAAAACCACACGGACGCTATATGCATAACGGGCACGACGGGCGAGGCGGCTACGATGAATGACGCCGAACACAAAGCCGCGATTAAGTTCACCGTTGAGCACGTGGCAAGGCGCGTACCTGTTATCGCGGGCACTGGCTCCAATGATACGTCTTATGCCATTGAGCTTTCGCGCTATGCGGAGTCCGTCGGCGTCACGGCTGTTCTACTGGTCACGCCTTACTATAACAAGTGCACTCAAGCTGGGCTTGTCGCGCATTACTTAAAGATTGTCGACAGCATTAACATTCCCGCGATTCTCTACAACGTGCCGGGGCGCACGGGCGTCGACATTAAACCGGAAACTTATGCAAAGCTGAGCAAGCACCCGCGCATTGTCGCTGCCAAAGAGGCTAACGGCGACTTGAGTTCAATCCTTAAGACGCGCAAACTTTGCGGCGATGACTTGGCGATTTATTCGGGCAACGACGACCAGACCATTCCGATTTTGTCTCTCGGCGGCGTCGGAGTTATTTCCGTCATGTCGAACGTCGCGCCGCTTGACACGCACCTTATCTGCCAAAATTATTTCGACGGCAAGATTGATGAGGCGTCGCGTATGCAGATTGATTACTGCGACTTAATCGACGCGCTGTTTTGCGAAGTCAATCCTATTCCCGTCAAGGTTGCGATGCGTCTTATGGGGTGGAACGTCGGCGAATTGCGCTTGCCGCTTTGCGAGCCGGAACCCAAGCACCTTGAACAGATTAAAACCGCGCTTAAAGCTCACGGCTTACTAAAGGAGGAGATTTAAGTTGACAAAAAAATTTTTCGTCGCGCTGATGATGTTGGCTGTGCTCTTAACGTCATCGATTGCGTTTGCGGCTTTTGAAGAAACCATAGAGGAAGATGCGGATCTCGTTGCCGTCAAGAAAATGGCGGTAGCCTTCCCGAACTACTACAAGACGGAAGACGCCGAGCCAGACATTTACGACTTCGCACGGGAAATCTACAACGCGGGCAGATTCACTTCCAGCCGCGAGATTATCGCTTATGAAGACATTGCCTCTTCCATTCGCCGCGACACGGGCATTGATATTCATTCGTTGGAAGTGCCCGAAGCCGAAAAAGTTTATGCTCAAAACATCGCCCGCTATGCTGACACTTACGTTATAGCGACGGTCACGAATAGTTCAAAGCGTCCGTGGCTTTTCTTCTACGTCTACAACTCCGCCGACTCAAAGCTCATGTACACCTACAGCATTCAAAGCAACACGCTAGACAAAACGACTAAAGATTATGGCTTAGCGGCTGAAGAGTTCTTTAAGCAATTCGATACGACCGCCAAGAAGAATTTGAGTAAGGAAGAACGCAAAGCCCTTGAGGCTAAACAAAGGGAAGCGCGTGTTTATAGAAAGCACGTCGAGAAGGTGACTTACAAGACCGGCAAAGAAAAAGTCGACATGGTTAGGAAAAAATAATTCCACACGATAAAGATAATAAAGCCCCTGCGTTGGTTGCGGGGGAATTTTTATTTGACAGAATCGCCGCCGCTGATTATGATTGACGAACTTAAGGAGGTAATTAACTTGGAAACATTGACAGGAATGGAACGGACTCACCATTGCGGCGAGCTTCGCAAATCGGACGTAAGCAAGGAAGTTAAGCTTGCGGGTTGGGTGTCGCGTCGTCGTGACCATGGCGGCTTGATTTTCGTTGACATGCGCGACCGTAGCGGGCTTGTGCAAGTTGTGTTCGACGGCTCGACGGAGGGGCTTGACTTCGCTAAGGCTGAGACTCTGCGCAATGAATTTGTTATCGGCGTGCGCGGCGTGGTTCGTGCACGTTCTGAAGATACAATCAATCCGAAGATGGCGACCGGCGAGATTGAAATTCTCGTGACGGAACTTAGGATACTCAACAAGGCAAAGACTCCGCCTTTCTACATTCAAGACGGCGTCGACGTTGATGAAATGGTTCGCCTGAAATATCGTTATCTTGACTTGCGTCGACCCGAAATGCAGAAGAATATCATGTTGCGTCACCGCGTAACTAAGATCATGCGCGACTATCTCGACGAGAACGGCTTCCTTGAAATTGAAACGCCGATGCTTTGCCGCTCGACGCCCGAAGGCGCAAGAGATTTCCTCGTGCCCAGCAGACTTAATCCCGGACAGTTCTACGCCCTGCCGCAGTCGCCTCAAATCTTCAAGCAACTGCTTATGGTTTCGGGCTTTGAAAAATATTTCCAGATTGTGCGTTGCTTCCGCGATGAAGACCTCCGCGCAGACCGTCAGCCCGAATTCACGCAACTTGATATTGAAACGTCCTTCCTTAACCAAGACCAAATCTTGACGCTTATGGAAGGGCTTATCAAAAAAATCTTTGAGTCGACGCTTGATGTTAAGATTGAAACTCCGTTCCTGCGTATGAGCTGGGATGAGGCAATGCGGCGTTTCGGCTCCGATAAGCCCGATATGCGTTTCGGCATGGAGCTTCAGGACATTTCGGAATTCGTCAAAGGCTCGGACTTCAAAGTATTTAACAGCGTGCTTGAAAAGAATGGTCAAGTCAAAGTTATCCGCGTCGATGACTATGCCAACATTCCGCGTCGTGAGCTTGATGGTTTGGTTGAGTACGTCAAGATTTACGGCGCGAAGGGCTTAGCGTGGATTCAATACACGGAAGAGGGCGTCAAGTCACCGTTCAAGAAATTTTATAGCGATGAGACCTTCGAGGCGATTAAACAGGCTACGGGCTGCAAGACGGGCGATTTGCTCTTAGTCGTGGGTGATAAGCCGTCAGTAGTCGCGCAAGCTCTTGGCGAACTGCGTTTGGAAATGGCACGCCGCAGAGGCTTAATCGACGCCGATAAGCTGTGCTTCCTGTGGGTCGTCGACTTCCCGATGTTCGAGTACGTCGAGGAGGATAAACGCTATAAGGCGATGCATCACCCGTTCACCGCGCCGCGCGAAGAGGACGTAGACTTCTTGTTGACTGAACCCGAAAAGGTCAAGGCGAACGCTTACGACATAGTTTTAAACGGCGTCGAGGTCGGCGGCGGTAGCTTGAGAATTTATCAGCGCGACTTGCAAGAAAAAGTTTTCGAGGCAATCGGCTTGACGCCGGAGGAAGCGCACGCGAAGTTCGGATTCTTAATGGACGCCTTCGAGTATGGCACGCCCCCGCACGGCGGCATTGCCTTTGGTCTTGATAGACTAGTTATGTTGATGGCTAAGCGCAAATCAATTCGCGACGTGATACCCTTCCCGAAGACGCAAAGCGCGATTGACCCGATGAGCCAAGCACCCGGCGAAGTCGACGAGAAACAACTTCGCGAGCTTTCGATTAAAACCGCCGTCAAGAAAAAGCAATAACAACCAATAACAAACGCGACACGAATCAATAACGATTGCGCATTGCCAAAAATTTTTCCCGTGTTATAATTCGCCACGTTCCAAAGGATTGAACGCCAACTCAAGATAGGAGGCAATAATCATGAAGAAAAACCTCAGCGGCAGTGTCTCATTGGTGAGCACGGGAATTCTCGATAGCTTGCTGATTGTCGGTCTGGCACTGGCATACGCATTCGATAAAATCGTTTAAGACCGATTAACCCTCCCCCTTTTTAGCGGCGACTTCTCGCCGACGAAAATAAGCCTTTATAGAAAACCCTTCCAAAAAAAATTCCCCACTGCGTGACGCGGCGGGGATTTTTTTTTATTCTCGTTTGCAGATTATCGACGCGAAGATTTTTTCTCCGAGTAATGGAACGACGTTAATTTCAAAAATAGTTTCGGCATCGGGTGGAAGTTGAGCTTTGATAAAATTAATTGCGGCGTCAACTGAACTACGCGGAAGAGAATTTCCACTCGTTAGCCGGATAAGAATATTGTTTGTAGTCTTAAGGTCGTTTTCTTCGAACGTCGGGAACTTCGCGGCAAGTTTAATCGCCTCAAGGGCAGTCGTCGCCTCGCCATAGCCGAACGCCGCATCTTTCCATTCAAATACCTCAAGACCCACGCTGTTATCGTTCAGAACGTCCAATAAAATCCTAATTCCTTGACAAAAAACATCGTCGGCAACGTCGAATAGCTCATTCAATGAAATTTGTGGCTGATTGATTCGGAAGACAAAAAATTTTTCAGCTGGCATAACGAAGAGCGTACCAACCTTCCCGCGCAGATTGTTTAACGTGTAATCGGCGTTCGTCTTGCGCAAAAAGTTTTCAAGTATCGACGGCTTGCAGACAAATGCAACGGTCGAAGCATTATAAGTCTTCGCGTAGGACGTAATAATTGGAATAGCTACTTTCGCCGCATTGCTCGCAAGCCCCGCCACGATAAAAATCATTTCTGCACCCGATAAGGCGTCGAAAATGTTTTTGTAAATGATTGTCAGGTCACGATTAAGAAAAATATTCTTCCGCACCGTACTCGTTAGCATAATGTTTTCGTCGTTGCCAATCACGATAAATTCTACGCGTTTATTCTTACCGACGCCCGCTTGAATCAATTTATTAATTGTTTTCGCGCCGCCTTCGCCTAATCCGACAATTTTTATATTTAAATCATTTCCCATTCCCCATTCCTCATTTCTTATAGGAACTAGTTTAAAGATGAAAAGCTATTTAACTTTCTATCTTTTAATCTATCTATCTATCTATCTTACAACTAATTCCTAATTGCTTTTTAATCGCTTTGCCAAATTGTTCCGCTCAAAATGTCCATGCAAGAAATTTTTCCGTCCCGCATGAAGGAACCCGTATCCATGAGCGTGATTTTGTTCCAAAGTTTAATCGGGTAGTAACGATTGCGCTCGATAAAGGGCGTGGGCGTGTGTCCGCAGATAATATTCGCCGAACCTTTGTAGCCGTTATAAAATTTCTCGCGAATCCAAAGCAAATCTTCTTCGTCTTGTTCTTTAAACGGCTTATTCGGATTCAAGCCCGCGTGCACGAAGATATATTCCTCGCCATTAACTGTCATCTTGTGATAAAGCGGGCGGTCGATTATGAATTTAAGCATACGATTGAGTTCCGTTTTGTCGCACCACTTGTCTAACTCGGCTTTAGTCTTATCACCGCCATTCGGAAGCCAAATTGTCGCCTCCATACCGTCAAGCAAATAATAACAAAGCATCATCTGTTCGTGATTGCCGCGCAGAGCCACGACGTTAGGCAATTTACTTATTCGCATAGCCCACTGCAGACAATGCACATTTTCATTGCCGCGGTCTATGTAGTCGCCCAGCAGAATTAAAAAATCCTTCGAGCTGAAATTAATTTTGTTGAACACCGAAGACAATCTATCAAAACGCCCGTGAATGTCTCCTATAGCTAAAATTCGTCGATAATTCATTGCCTCACCTTCTTGACGCTGTAATTTCTTTTCGATAATCAATTTTCCTGCATTGCTCCTGCGCCTAAAAATTTCTTTGTATATGTCTGTTTGTTTGCAGAGGGCGTATGATGGATTCTGAGAAAGTTTAAAGCTGAATTACTTCGTCGGCGGCGTCGATTAGTGCTAAACGATGCGTGGCAATGATAATCGTCCTGCGCGGCGATATTTTTTTTATCAATGCGATGACTTTTTGTTCCGTGAGTTCATCAAGCCCTGCGGTTGGTTCGTCGAGTAAAATTATCGGCGTGTCCTTAAGCAAGGCGCGAATTAATCCTAAGCGTTGAAGTTGTCCGCGACTTAATTTTTGTTTCGAGGTTAAGTCTAGTTGTAAATTTAGTTCGGCGAGTAATTTTTTTAGGTTAGCGTCGTCGAGCGTGTCGAACATAGTAAAATTGTTGAATAGTGACGCGTTGAAAAGGTGCGGGGCTTGCGGCGCGTAGGAGACCTTTGATAGCCGCGAATTTTTTTCCATGCGCGAGATTGGAAGCTCATTCCAGAAGATTTCGCCCGCCGTAGGAGTTAAAATACCTGCTAAGAGTTTTAATATCGTCGACTTGCCCGCGCCGGAGTCTCCGACTAAAGCAGTTATCTTTCCTGCAGAAAATTTTAAGCTCACGCCGCTAAGCACGGGCGATTTTTTTTTCGGATAAGTAAAGCTCACGTTGTCGAGTGAAATTGACGGCGGCATTAGAATTTTTTTGACGGAGCCTGTGAAATTTGTAGTGTCGACTAAAAATTTTTGTAAACGTTCGATTGACGACCGTGCAGATATGATTACGTGGAAAGCGACGCCGAATTTCCTAATGGGCAAGAAGAATTCGGGCGCGAGGAGCAATAAAAATAACGCGGCTTGAAATTCTACGCCGCCCGCGACTAATCGCAAGCCCAAAGTCACGGCGACAAGCGCGATTGATAAAGTTGTAATTAATTCGAGTGCGAATGACGACACGAACGCCAATTTTAATACGTCGAGAGTTGCCGACGAAGATTTTTGCGATGATTCGCGGATTTTCTTTGCGCCCGCGTCGATTCTGCCGAACATTTTAAGCGTAGTGATTGCGGATAATAATTCGCGGAAGTCGCCGTTCAATTTTTGAAGTTCAGACCAAGCGCGAGCGTTTTTTTCGGCGGTCGCCTTACCAATCAGCCATAAAAGTAGCGGCGCAATCGGCAAAGTTAAAATTAAAATGCCAGCGGTCAATAAATCTGTGAAAGCCGCGCAGATTAAGAATATTGGCAGGAAAATTATCGCGGAGGCGATTTGAGGCGCGACTTTAATAAAAAAATCGTCGAGAGCTTGAACGGTGTCGAATATCAGCGTTAAGAGTTCGCCGCTTTGAGTCTCTTTGATAAAAATTTGTTTGTGAATTGATTTGCGGAAGGAAGTTTGAACGTTCGTGGACAATCGTACGAAGAATATCTCTGCACGGCTTGAAAAGATAAATCTGCTCGCGAAAAATGCGAACGTCGCCAATAAAAATTGTTCGGAGGGCGCATTGATGAACTTAACCAGAGCCGCCGCGCCGAGCAAAATAAAAAATCCTTCGACGAGCTTGCAGAGTGCAATTTCGACGAGGATTTTTCTATTTGATTTAAAAATGTCAATGATAGTGGACATCAGCGGGCGTCACGCGGTCTTTGAAGACTTTATAAGACCAAGCTTGATAAATTAGGACAATCGGGACGAAAATCAGCGCGGCGAAGGTCATAAGCGTCAAAGTATGAGGCGTGGAGGCGGCGTTATAAATATTCAAGGTCAAATCGGGCGAGATACTCGACACCATAAGACGCGGGAACAATGCATTAAAGAAACCAATCGTCAAGAAGGCAATGCCGAGCGTCGAAGAGATAAAAGCCTTGCACCCGTTGCCCGCATAAGCTCCAGCACAACTTGCAATCAACGCGGCAATCGACAAGCCTAAAAATATTACCGTGCTCAACTTGGCAAGAATATCAGTGTCAGCGGCGGCGACAACGGCGAACAACACGTAAACAATCAAAGTTGTAATGCCGAGCCGTAAAGATTTTTGCTGTAACTCTTGGACAAGCGGAATGTCAGCGATTTTTATTGCTAAGAAGTTCGCGCCGTGAAAAGCGAAGAGTAAAACGAAGAAAATGCCGCCGATTAAGGCGCAAGGGTTCAGCAAGTCAAAAAAAGTTCCGACATAATGCATTTCGTAGTTGATAGGCAGTCCGCGCAGCAGATTTACGACTGCGACGCCCCATAAAAGCGCGGGAATGAAGCTCCCGAAGATAATTCCGAAGTCCCAGAAGTTAATCCAGTCGGAATACTGAAGTTTTCCGCGTAATTCAAAGGCAACGCCGCGCATAATCAACGCAAGTAACATTAAGAACAACGCAAGATAAAAAGTACTGAACATCGTCGCGTAAACGTGCGGGAATGCCGCAAAGGTCGCGCCGCCCGCCGTAATCATCCAAACTTCGTTGCCGTCCCACACAGGACCTATTGCGCGGACGAATTGAGCGCGTTCATTCTTGGGACGCCCCAACATCATCATGCCGACGCCGTAATCGAAGCCTTCAAGGATAAAAAATCCCGTAAAAAGTACCGTTATCAAGATAAACCACACGATATTTAAATCCATAATCCTCACTCCCTTTCAGCGCTTCAAAAGAGTATAAATCATTGTTCCGACCATGACACCTACGGCAATAAACATTCCGCCGACCGCCGCCATCGCCGCGACGGACAAACTTTGAACATGTTTGCCAATGCCTTCAATTTTTGCGTCAAGATTGGCTTGCATAGTCTTCATGTCCTGCCGAATCTCTCGAATCTCTTCAGCTCGCATTTGATTTTGTTGGCGCATCTCATTTTTAAAGTCACGAAGCTCCGCAATCAGATTATTTACGTTTGATTCCAAATTAGTTATGCGCCGTTCAGTATCTCTTTCCAAATCAGTCATTTTAATCTACCTCCTTGTTTAAACCTCCTCCTCAGTGATTTTTGTACGACGAATGAACATGACTGCCGCGAAGACTGCGCACACTGCCAAGAACAAATAAATTGCCGTAAAGCCGATTAAAGTTACCCAAACTTCGCCCGCTGATAAATTCGGACTGACTGCCACCGCAGTTTTCTGCAAACCAACGACTATCCACGGTTGACGCCCTGCCTCAGCAATGTACCAGCCCGCAGAGTTAGCGATAAACGGGAGCGGCAACAGTAACGGCATTAGTTTTAAGCAACAAAGATGCTCGCGAATTTTATTGCGGCAGAAGAAGACTAAACAACCTGTCACGAAGACAACCAGCAACAGCAAACCGCCCGTGCCGACCATAGCTCTAAAGCTCCAGAACATGCCGCGCACGTCATTTGGAATGTAATAGCCGCTACCGTACTTCTCGACGGCTTCGCGTTGCAAATCGTTAATGCCTTTGACTTCGCCGTTAAAAGAGTTGTGAACCATGAAACTAAACATGCCAGGTATTAGAATTTCTGAATCGTTGCGGCGCATCTCTTGATTGATTTCGGCGACGACTGCGAACGGCGCGGGATTTTCCGTCTCCCAAAGAGCCTCGAATGACGCAAGCTTCATCGGGTTGCCTTCGGCGAGATATTGCGCGTGCATATGACCGGAGCCCATGACGCCCATAACACCAATCAATGTATAAACGACCGCGCGGCGAATCGTCTTGATGAACATTTCGCGCGACGCCTCGTCCGTTGCAATCTTCCAAGCACTCACGACGATAACTAAGAAACCGCCCGTCGTAATGCCCGCGAACAATGCATGAGAATATTCGCCGACGACGTAAGGATTAGTTACAAGCTCCACAAAATCTGTCATGACGGCGCGACCGCCTTCAATCGCGTAGCCGACGGGGTGTTGCATAAAAGAGTTGGCGACGAGAATCCAGAACGCCGATAAGTTACTGCCGAACGCGACGAGCCATATGCAAAGGCAATGAACTTTTTCATTAAGCTTATCCCAGCCGAAAATCCATAGCCCTATGAACGTCGACTCAATAAAGAATGCGCTCAAAGCCTCAAGCGCGAGCGGTGCGCCGAAGATGTCGCCCATGAAGCGCGCATACTCCGACCAGTTCATGCCGAAATGAAATTCCTGCACGATACCAGTCACGACGCCCATCGCAAAGTTTATCAGGAAGATTGTTCCGAAAAACTTCACGAGCTTTTTGAGCTTGACGCGCTCTTCATAACTGCCGCTTGATATGTACCACGTCTCAAGCAGTGCAACGAAGATTGATAAGCCCAAAGTCACGGGTACGAATAAAAAATGATACACGGTGGTTATTGCAAACTGTAGGCGCGATAGAATCAGTGCGTCCATAAAAATCACTTCCCCTCAAAAGAATCTTTCATGCTTATTAAATCATAAATCGCGCCGCTTGACAATTAAATCTGCAACAAAAAAGAGCCCGAAGGCTCCCTTAAAAATTTCTGTGCTTACAAGTCCGTTATTGTTCATTCCCTGCTTTGTTAGGCGCGGTCATTTCCCCGCGCTGAACCATGAGAGCAAACGCCGCCTCCATTATCTGCCGACCTATTGGAACTGCTGAACTTGCGCCGAAGCCGCCTTGCTCAACGATAACCGCCACGCTGATTTTCGGGTTGTCAAAAGGACCGTAGCCGACAAACCAGCCGTGGTCAGTGCCTTGCGAATTCTCCGCCGTGCCCGTCTTGCCCGCAATGTCGTAGGGGAAGCCGATAAAGTTCCTCGCCGCCGTGCCGTTGACTGTAACGTCATGCAAGCCGGCTTGAACGAGTTCGATGACCCACGTCTCAACTTGCAGTTCGCTGACTAATTCGGGCGTAAAGTCTTTGATGACTTCTTTATCTTGCGTGACGATTTGGCGGACAAGGTGCGGCTTATAACGTTTGCCATTAGCCGCAATCTCGCCCATGACCATTGCCGCTTGCAGAGGCGTCACGAGGTTAAAGCCCTGACCAATCGCCGCGTCCATTATCTCCGACAAGTAGAATTCATCTTTATAAACTTCCCACTTGTATTCCTTCCAATCGGCAAGCCCGGGTGATTCGTAAGGCAAGTCGATTCCTGTGACTTCACCGAGTCCGAACATTCGCGCGTAACTTTCTAACAGGTCTGCACCAAGTCGATTGCCGCATTCATAGAAATAAACGTTATCGGAATGACTTAACGCCGCGTGAAAGTCCAGCCAACCGAGAGCCTCGCCGCCGGCATTACCTTTTGGAACAAGCCAGTGCGTTCCGCCGTCAAAGATTAGTTCGTAAGGGTCAACCTTGCCCGTCGCTAAAGCCGCCGTGCCCGTGACAATCTTAAACGTGGAGCCAGGCGGATATTCGCCGGTTATCGCCTTGTTGTCCATTGGGTGATACGGGTTGTTGTTAATGGCGTTCCAATCCTTAGTAGATATGCCGTGCGCAAAAAGATTCGGGTCGAAGGCGGGACGACTTACCAACGCTAAGACTTCGCCCGTTTGAGGATTCAAGACGACCGCCGCCGCCGCATGACAGCCTAAGGAACTCAACATGTTATCGACCGCCGTTTCCGCCGCAACTTGTAAATCTCTGTCAATCGTCAAGATGAGGTCGTAGCCGGGCTTAGGCTCCTTCTTGCCCAAGATTTGAACGGGCTTGCCCGCCACGTCAACTTCAACTTGCTCGCCGCCGTTCTCGCCGCGAATCATTTTATCGTAAACGCGCTCCAATCCGAACTTGCCGATGATGTCGCCGGACTTGTAGCCCTCTTCCTTTTTAGCCTCAAGCTCGGCATCGGAAATTTCGCTGACGTAGCCGAATGTGTGCGCGCCCTCCTGCTTGAGATAATAATTTCTAATCGGCTGAACTTCGATGACGACGCCTGGATATAAATCCTTTTGCTCTTCGATAATCGTTACGATGTCTTGCGAAACGTCGGGGCGAATTCGTATTGGGTCGAAGCCAGAGTGAACGGAAATTTTTTGTTCAATCTCTTCTTGCGGCACGTTGAGTAGTTTGGAAATGCGTTCGACGACTTCGGGCTTGATTGGTTCAGTCAAAGGCAAGAGTGATACGCTGAAGCCCGGACGATTCGTCACGAGGAGTTGACCGTTTCTATCGTAGAACGTGCCACGCGGAGCCATTGACGGAATAATTCGTATGCGGTTGCCGTCGGCGAGACCAGCATAATATTCGCCGTCATAAATTTGCAGATAGCCGACACGAGCAATCAAAATCGCAATGATGAGCGTCGCCATGACTGCAAGCGGTTTGAGTCGCCCGATATATTCTTCGCCATTGTTCGAGTTGTCAATCACGTTTATAATCCTCCCCAAGTGTGACGCTTGACCCAGCGGTCGCGCCTTAGTCATTGATAAAGTCGGAGCTTGTAGCCGCGCAAGCGCGACGCTTGACCCAGCGGTCGCGCCTTAGTCATTAATAAAGTCGGAGCTTGTGCCCGCGTTCGTACGCAACGCATGCGCATTGCTACTTGCGTGACCCAGTTGGATGCAACGTCACGTTGCTCACGCTTGGATTATAACATGCAAAGGAGAAATTGAAAGTGGAAAATTTCAACGCGCCAATCGTCGCGGCAATGAAAAAGTATTCGGCGGACGGGGTGATTACCTTCCATACGCCAGGTCATAAACAGGGGCGCGGAGCTCATGAACTCTTGCGCGAACTCTTGACGGCGGAAGGACTAAGGCAGGAAGTTTCGCTTATGGAGGAGCTTGACGATTTGCACGCGCCGCACTCTTGCATAATGGAGGCTCAAGCTTTAGCGGCTAAGCTTTGGCACGCGGACGAATGTTTATTCATGGTCAACGGCACGACTTCAGCGGTGCAAGCAATGCTTTTCGGGACGCTCAAGGCGGGCGACTTAGTTATGGTTCCGCGCAATGCTCATCGGTCGGTTATCGCAGGGCTAATCCTATCGGGAGCCGTGCCAATCTTCTTGCCAGTGGAATTCGACGACGAATTTAATTTGCCGCTCAATGTAAGCGTCGAGACGATTGAACGCGCCATAAAAAAATTCCCACAAGCGCGGGCGGTGTTATTAGTGTCGCCGAACTATTACGGCGTGGCGGCGGACTTGTCGACGATTGCAAAGCTTGTTCACGCGGCGGGAATGCTCTTGCTAATCGACGAGGCTCACGGAGCGCATTTGACGTTCTGCGACGAGTTGCCGACTTCAGCAATGGAAGCGGGCGCAGACCTTGCCGCGCAGTCGACGCACAAAATTTTAGGTTCATTGACGCAAAGTTCAATGATCATGCTCAAGGAAGGTTTCATCGACGTTGAACGAGTCAAACGGGCGGCAAGCCTCCTGCAGACGACCAGCCCGAATCAATTACTGCTTGCGTCATTGGACATCGCACGCTTGCAAATGGAACGCGACGGACGAAAAAAAATCTGCGCGGCAGTCGAGCTGTCAAAAGCACTGCGCATAGAGATAAAAAATATTCACGGGCTAAAGGTCTTTGACTTCGCGAACCTAGACCCGACTAAGGTTACAGTGAACGTTCAAGGCTTAGGGCTTACGGGGCAAGAGGCGGAAGAAATTTTACGCCGCGAGCTGAAAGTTCAATGCGAACTCTCGGACGCGGCGAATCTGTTATTCTTAATCACCTTCGCGGACGACTTCGAGACAACTTCCAAGCTTATCGACGCGCTGAAGCATTTGCCACAACGTCCGCCGATAAAAATCTTGCCGCCGCTGATGTCGAAGTCAATTTCCGTTGCCAAGCTCAGCCCGCGTGAAACTTTCTATGCGCCCACCGAAGTCGTCGCGTTGAATGAATCAGTCGGGCGAATTTGCGCAGAGGAGATAACGTTATATCCGCCGGGGATACCGCTTATAATGCCGGGCGAAGAGATTTCTGCACACGTCATCGAGTTAATTCATCAGTCAACGGGGCGCGTTATCGGCGCGAACGACTCAATCTTAGCAACGATAAAGGTCATTAACGAACGGGAACTTCCAAGTCGTCGAGCGGTTTGAACTCCATGCCGTCGGGCGTCTTCAAAATTATTTCTAACGTGTCGCCGCTCGTCACGGGGTCAGCGAAGTCGACGGGTTTGCCATTAACTTTTATAACAAAACTTATGCGGCTCTTTGCGGGCGGCGGTTTAAAGTTGACGGCAAGCAGTGCATCGCTCACCATGACAAAATTTTTCTCTTCGCGCTCGTAGATGATATCTGCGCCGTCTTCGATGATAGTGTTCTCGTTGGAAATGCGCCCGTTGACGCTCAATAGAACAGTTGTTGCCGTCGGGATTGCATACTCTTTGTCGTTGTAGAAAATTTTAATGGCGGCGGCTTTGTTCTCGTCCTTGATAATCGCGCCGACCTTAATCGCGTCATTGGCAACGTATTCAATAGCATCGCCCGCATGCGGCACGTCGGAAACTTCTGCGCGGTCGCCGTTAAGGAAGATGTCGGGCATGCAGACGTAGTGAGCTTTACTGCCGTTCAACGTGTAGTGAATCTTCTTGCCCGCCGGAGGATAGTTCGCAAGCCTTAGTAGCTCGCCGATATTACGTTTAATATTCGTGTTAAGCTCGTCGCCGTCTTGAAGCTTTCGACTAGGCAAGCTTACTTCATCGTTGACTAAAAGCTTTGGCGCAACGGAAAACTCCTTGCCGTTGACAGTAACAGTAAACGTCGGCTCAAGGGCAATGATGTCGTCGATTTTTACTTGTGCGCTAACGCCGTCTTCGCCCGGCTCAATTACTATGCGGCAGTTATCTTCAAGCGGCGTTTCCAAAGTCGCGGGCTTGTCGTTTACAAGAATCTTTGCAAGGGTGCCCATCGTCCCCGCAAAAAATTTTTTCTCGCCGTTAAGAGTGATGCCGACACCGAGTCCAGGCTTGCCGTTGAACTTCTTATAATCAATGCCCGCACTCAAGATAGCGTCGCTGACAGTGAGGTCGCGGAAGTGGAAAAGGTTTACCTCTTGATTGTTAATCGTGACGTTGAAGAAGTGGAAAGTATCCGTCGACGCAACTTTAAGAATTCCAAGCGGCGTGGCGGCATCGGGCGATTGCAACGCGGCAGGAATATTTTTAATGCCTTCGACCCTATCGGGCTTGCGAACGGCTACATGGTCAAGCGGCATGTTCAGAGCTTCGGCAACAAGATGATTCAAGTTAGGAGAGAGAGCACCGCCGCCGACTAATAGCAACGCTTGCGGCGGGTCATTGCCGTTGAGTTCCAAAATCGTCTTGGCAATGGCATTAGCAATCATGCCGACGTGTTCATTAATTGGCATAAGAATTTCTTCCGCCGTCAAGTTGTAGGGGCGTCCGAGTATGTCATTGAAGGTCGCGCCTTCGCCATTAGTCGCCTTGCGCTTAATCTCTTCAGCAACGTTGAAGTCAAGCAGGAAACGTTGACTGATAGCCTCCGTGACTTCATCGCCCGCAAGCGGAACCATACCATAGGCAATGACTGAACCATTCTTGGTAATCGCAACGTCGGAAGTGCCCGCGCCAATATCGACAAGGACAATGTTTAGATGACGCATTGAAGACGGCACAAGAACATTAATAGCGGCGATAGGCTCAAGCGTCAAAGCGCGAACTTCAAGCCCTGAATAGTGCAAGGCGGTCTGCATTGAATCGACGACTTGACGCGGCAGGAACGTCGCAATAACTTTTGTCTTGGCAATGTTACCGCGCTGACCAATTAATCTTTTAAGGCGAATGCCGTCAAGCTCGTAGCTTATAATGCTGAAGCCAACGCAGTAATAAATTTTAGCGTCGATTTTCTTTTCGGTAGTGAGCTGAGCTTGAGCGAGTTGGACTGCGGCGAAGTTCAAGGAACTTTGGATTTCTTCAGTGATGATTCCGTTGACTTCTTGCGTTGCCTCGGCGGTCATGGTATAAAGGGCACGCCCCGCCGCCGCTATTGCCGCGCTCTTGAGTTCGCCGACCTGCTCCGCCAAAGCATTCTTAACGCGAATAATAACTTCAGCGACTTGCGGCACGTCATGAATCTGCCCGTCAAGCATGGCGCGGCTTGTATGCTCCAATCTGTGCGTCGCTATGATTTTCATTTGCCCGTCGTCGTCTTGCTCCGCCAC
>ODAJ014742949.1_pt1 | contig 18264 bp, 10 predicted proteins | sample 1539241 | NCBI WGS metagenome assembly ODAJ01 (sample SAMN02144231, study PRJEB22623) | gut metagenome | biome: sheep rumen | host: Ovis aries | place: New Zealand | reverse complement strand
GGCTGCAATGTTCCCGCCCATGTAAAAGAAGCATCCTTCAGAAAGGAACTTGGACTGAAAATGTAGTCCTACTTTTGCCGTCATCTAAGGATAAAACGCCCCATTCTTTTGTTAGCGAAACGTTCTCCATGTCATAGTTTTCTACTATGTAATCACCACAAATTACCCGTAACACATAAGCCCCCAGTACAGATAATAGCTCATTACTCTTCAAATTCTTATGCTTTTGTTCGTTAACAATAGAACTATGGGTTAATGCCTCATCAAGTAGTCTGTAAGGTAATGTTCTTGAATGGATGCCTAATACTTTCATCGCTTCATTTAGTTGTCTCTTACGGTCTTCAGACACCCTCTCAAAACCTATATGTTTTGGCTTTTTTATTATTTTATATGGATCAGATACTCTATATTTCAGAGCAAAACATTTTGCAGCATCTTTCTCAGCTTTCCTCTTACCTATTGCTGTAGCTATGGCATATTTGTCACCAACTGCTGCCTTTATCGTAAAAGATTTTTCATGGTCTGGGCCATTTTCTTTAAGCACCGTGTAGTTCACTGTCCTTTTTTGCGCTTGTGCATATTCCTGAAGAAGAGTCTTGTAATCCACCTCATTGCTTCTGTTATTTTCAAAAAAAGGTAATAATAAATTCTCAACAGCAGTAAAGCCTTCCTCGTGATATATTACTACCATCAATTTAGGAACTACGTCTGTATGTTTTCTGCTTTGTTCACTATTTGATTTTCTTACATATTTCTCAAGGGAAAAGTGTTCATACACAGCTTCTATTATAGATCGAGTGCTATTGTTAATAGAATTTGACATCTGTCCCGCATTCAGTACCCCAACATTTCTGTATAGATACTCCGCATATGCTGTTTGAATTATTGTTTTTCCCCAGCACGCATACTCCTTATTTCTCTTTCGTAAATATGCATCTTGCGGCTGATAGCTTGAGTGATATAAAACCGACATAATCTTGTCTTCTTCAGCATTTATCGATAATACTCTCTTAAGTTCTTTAATGCTTGGTATTGCTTCACCCATAATAGTTTTTCCTTTTCCGTCATAGAAACATGAAGTTTATCATTATGGGCTCTTAGAGAATAAGGCTTATGTCTAATTCACTCCGTCCATTTAACAAAAGTTTTATAGCATGAAAGTGTCTTTAATCATTTCATTAATCTTGTAGGAATCTAATCCCTCCCCGGAAAATTCCTCGGTAACAATAAGATTTTTTCCGCGAACTATTCCGTGTTTAGCGTAGAATTTTTCCTTGTCTCTCCATCTTTTAGCGTATCGGATATCAGACATCATTCCGCAATGCTCCCAATACCATTCTTCTCCAGTGTCTGCATCTATTATCTTAAAATCGGGTCTCTTGGTCTTCCCTTCAAGAATCAGTTCCGGTTCATACTGATAATCCAGTCCGTTATGGAACAATGCGTCTGCTATTATAACTTCTGATTTTGAGCGAACAAGTTCACCTCTGGCTGTCTTATGAATCAACTTTTCATCAAAGAACGTATTCCCCACCTTAGTGACCTGCGGTTTATGTGCGCCATTATCATCTGGAAATACATCTGCAAATAAATCCGTAAATCTCTTCGCTATATCCGAATTAATTTCTGACGAATATTTCATCAAGTGATATGCTTCCTGATTATACAGAATGATAATCTTTTTCACTTGTCGTGTCAGTGCCGTATACAGTAGCTCTCTTGATATTAATCTACAAGGCTCCGCAAGCACCAGAATTACTGTATCAAATTGGCTTCCTTGAGCTTTGTGAACAGTCAGAGCATATGCCAATTCCAATCTTGCCGTTCCTGCCTCTTCATCAAAATCACGTTTATCATAAGAATAGGTATAATCTTTCTGCGACGAAAAGCACACATGCAGAAAATTATTTTTTAATCCTTTTTTGTATGTTCCACAGGCAACACCAATTTCACCATTTGCAACGTAATTCATTGCCTTCCCATTGGCAGGGAATGCGTCTTTGGTGATGTTTTGAACATTTATGACTTTATCACCATATACTATTTCTTCTGATCCATACGCTATTGGAATCCGTTTATTAAATCCTCGACGTTTTGAAAGCTCTACCTGATGTGACCGATACTTCTGATGGAACAGTCGATTGATATTTGCCACTCCCTGTGGCATGTTCCTAACAGGAGACATAATTTGCCATTTATCAGCATATAAAGCAGCATCTTTATTAAAAAAAGTTGCATACTCACCAACAGTAGCATTAAAAGAACGATCAAACCCCTCCTGATCATCAATATCATTCAATCCGATTTCCGCAGCTACTGTTTCTAAAAGCAGCTTTTCCAGTTCTTCTCTATCATTCCACTGCTTAATTTGTATACTATTACTTTTGCCTTGAATGATATCAGCAATGACATCATCCTCATCAAGTTCCTCCGTTCTGGTAAAGCACCTTGACAGGTTCACATCTAATCTCGCTTCTTCTTTTTGTTGTCTGCGATTAATACGCAATTCTCCATAGCAGTTACATACACGTGGTACATCCAAACTCTGTTGCGCGGGCAATTCTTCTTGTAAAAGATTCACTAAATCAACAAAAGGTTTTCCGGATCCTATCGGAGGAAGCTGATTTGGATCTCCAACAAAAATAATCCTCTTCACAGTACCAACTGCTTCCATCAGCGCACCGAACATTTCTTCAGTAAGCATTGATGCCTCATCAATAATTACTGTTTCGGGAAGATCTGTATAAGGTTTTTTAGAAAGGCGGAAGCGCATTTCCTCCCAGTCAAATCGTTCACTCTTTGTAAGAAATTGAGCCACATTATATGCAGTAAACCGTTTTCCGCCACTGCCTACGCTCTCCATCAATCGTACAGTCGCTTTTCCAGTAGGCGCCAACAATAACACTCCGCCTGCTGCTATGGATGGTTCACTGCATAGTACAGAAAGAACCGTTGTCTTTCCGGTTCCAGCATCTCCTACTAATACAGAAATACGTGATTCTGCAAGTATCCTCAAAGCTGCGGCCTTTTCTCTACGCGCTAATTCTTCTAATTCAGAAATCCGCTCATTGCCGAATTTATCATCCAGCATCTTCCGCCAATTAGCATTCACCGAAATCTTTGATGCTGATATGCGTTTTTTTACTCTTCTTTCTATTTCGATATCAAATGCATTTAATCTTACAAGCTTGTAATACTCTGACCCGTCTTTCATTTCCCGTTTCATCACTTCGGGGTGCATAAAAGATTCAATAGCTGTAATCATGTCCGCTGTTACAAGACACTGCGGTTCTAAAGTCATATTCTGTACTTCATCTGTCAAGATTGAGCATGGCAGAAATGTATGACCCTGAACAGCTGCAGATTCAAGCGCGAAGATTACTAAGGCCCTCACACGACGTTCATCGTTATCCGCCACCAGGCAAGTAGGAGATGGTATAGGGTATTTTTCAGCAATCGATGGAACGGGAAATACTGCACGGTCTACCTTTTGAACCGATAGATACAGATTATCCTGTTTTAATCTTGTTTTCTCATATAGCAGATATGGGTTTTCAATAATTTCCTGATCTGTACAATAAATATGCTTTTTCTTTCTCTGATTTTCGTAAAATAAAGTATTTGCCTGATTCAAATTAAGCGCAAACCTGCATAGAAGCTGAAAGAGGCTTTTCCGTTCAGGTTTTAATGTGTTCCACGTTTTCTGGACAATAGGCGTTATCGATTTGCAAATATCTTTAGACAGATACAAGTCAGGCTTGTTGATCACCGCATCCAAATACTGCCAGAAATCATCGCCACGTTCTTTAAAACTCTCTTTAATTTCACGTGCTACAGGTATACCCAGCTGTACACCAAATGCACTCAACATTACCCCAAGTCCTGGAAAAGCGCCGCGATCTTCCCAGACAATTGAAAGCTGTTCGTTTAGCCAGGTAAGCACATTTGAATAATCTTCATCCAAGCATTCATTAATGATAGTAAATGTCCTAATACAACTTAGTATTACGTCTATCACGGAATCATAGCTAAGATGCTCTGTTGCATACGAAAACTCTTCGAAAGCATCATCCGGAGCAAATACTGCAATTGATGTCATATCAAAATCAGGGTGATGTACTGCATATTCCATCATTTCCTGATAAGGAATTATAAAACCATCCTTATGTTTGTCTCGGATGGAATGACAGATCATCGTCTCCCAGACCATTGAACGAAAGCTGCCAGCCCCTGTATGTCTATGCTCAACAGCAGGAATGATTCTTTTAACATGCCCGATTCCTATTACAACCCGTCTGCTATCCTCTACAAAGGGAACCTGTTTTGCATACGCTATACATAATGACTGATCCGGCACAACATCCTGATAGAAATACTTAAATATGGCCTTCTGATTCTCCGCATCCTGAATCCACTCCGGCTGCTTTCCGTTCCAGTTTAGATTCGGCTCCCGGTCAGCCCTGTATTGAATACCAAGTTTTTCAGCCCTGTCATAAGAATGAATTCTTTTGTCTGAATACATCATCCATGCAAATGGACGTCCGGGAAATGAATATGGAGGATATATCACTTGCGTTGGAAGAAAGTGCCCATGGGTCTTTGGGTTATTCACTTTGTATGGATGAATCGTCTCTTTGCTTAGCTGCTGATCAGACATGAACGCACCACCTTCTCCAATGCATGGTAATTTTTCTTCCTGTTCAACCATGCATTGACCACATATGCTGCACTCATATTCATCATCTCTATTTTCACGAATATTCTTTAATTTCAGACATGCCATATTTGTTGACGGTTCTTTACAAACAGATCCGTTCCATCCATTATCATGCCAAGGCACACGCACTGATATATGTTGAGCCATACTGTATCTCCTCCTGTTACTTCATCACTTTTTCCAACAGCGATTTATAACTATCCACTACATCGTATACAACATTTCCGCTGGATATTGCTTTAAAATGTTCCCGTGCGCAATGAATCTTAGATTCTTCGACCAACCGCAGCTGCATCGAATTCATGGACCCCTTGGTCTCTGCCACAAAATATATGTGTTTTACGGTCCCTTCGTGAAATGCTATCGCCCAGTCAGGATTGTAATGTCCGACCGGCGTAGAGATGTAAAAACCATCCGGCAGCTTCACGTACACAGCCACATCCACGTTCGTATCCAGATCCGTGGCAAAGTCCCTCTCATTTGTGGAATCATATACTATATGGTCATACAAATGCTTCTTTGCCTTCATCGCATTCACGCCCAGCTTGCCCTTGATGGTCGGATCCGTGAAGACATCCATTCCATAGTGATCGTCCAGCACATCATATGTGATATGCTCTATGATCGCCGTTGCCTTCTGATCGTTGATTAGTGATGCTGCCTTTATAATAAACTCCTCCGGATTATCCTTGAACTGATTAAAGACAGCAGGCTGTATACCCTGAAGGATCGCAATGATTGCTTTCCGGGTGAGACCGGTCTCGTCCACCAGTTTTCCTACCAAATCATACTTAATATTGGAGTTTGCCGTCACTGTCATACCATAGTTGGCAGACTTCTCTTTTATAAAGGATGCACCGGATAACAACTCGTCTTTCGACTTGATGCTTTCCATAGATCCGGTCTCTACCTTAAAGTATATTTTCGATACACGCAGCTTGCTGTCCAGAGAAGCTATGGATTTTTTGATCAGCTCATCCGTATCAAAGTCAACCACATATACCGACTTGGCGTTAATCTTAGACCACAAAGCTTTGAACTCCGGCATGGCCATCTTGTCCTCGTCAACCTGCAGCTCCACATTGTTGCTGCGAGCGTTTTCAGGCTGCATACCCTTGGGGTCATAAACAGAATCAAGGATCTGGATAATAGATGCGGCAGAATCCGCCACTTCTTCTGCCAGTTTGATCCCGCCGTTGGCCTTATCCTCGTAATACTTATCGGTCAATGCACCCGCCTTGTCAATATAGCCGTTCATTCGCAGATCCAGCCAGATCTCACGGGCAGTATCGGCAGTAATGATATCGGTATCGCCATGAATATCTGTAATCGATTTGCCTTCAAAAAGTTCCGGCGTAACGGCGCGCGGACGACTTGCCACGGCATCAGCCATCTCAGTCTGTAAGCCTTTTGCAAATGAATCGTAACTCTCACTTGCTATAACCGTCAGGACGTTTACATTATGGACATCATTGCCGATGGCATTCGTATCCATGCGCTCACCATCTTGATTGACACACAGACGCAGGCCACGGCCTACTTCCTGACGCTTCCGGACATCGCTGCTGCTCTGCTTCAAGGTACAGATCTGGAATACATTCGGATTATCCCATCCTTCCCTGAGCGCTGAATGCGAAAATATAAAGCGGACCGGTGACCGTTTCGGATCACGATCCAGCAACAGCTCCTTATTTTTCATGATCAATTCATAAGCGCTGACATCATCAGAAGTAGTTTCCTTCCGTCCTACCTTGCTGTTGATCATTTTTCCTTTTTTGTCTACTGAGAAGTATCCGGCATGCGTTCTTTCTGCACTAATGCTGTTCAAATATTTAATGTAATCATCATCACCAATAGACAGCTGCAGATTCCCCACAATATCCTCATATTCTTCTTCGAACATTGTGGCATATTTTCCGTTTACCGGCTGGCCGGCAGCATCGTATTCACGATAATTTGCCACCTCATCAATAAAGAACAGGCTCAACACCTTAATACCTTTATAAAAGAGCTGGCGCTCTCTCTGAATGTGGGACAGTATCGTCTCACGGATTTGAATGCGGCGTAGCTGATCCTCATCCACCTTTCCGATCACATCACCAGCAAATAACTTGACTCCGTTCAGAAACTCGACAGAGTCGTCACGGCCGTCGATAGACTTCACCACAAAACCTTCTTTATATTCTTCCAGTCCATTGGAGTAATCATAGAGGTTATCGCCGATCTTTACAATTCGGCTCTTTGGCTTGGTACCATTAGCCTGCTTTACATCAAACTGAATCGTAGCAGTAGGGTCGCTCTTGGAAAGATTGATGCTCTCCAGATACACATAACTGGTAGTGGCTGTGCTTCCGGATTCGGTGATTCCCTTGACGGCGATCTTTTTGACCAGACGCTTATTGTATGCCTCCATCGCATCCAGCCGGTAAACCATGTTGTAGATGCTGTCTGATTTATGCGTAGCCGAATAGCGGAGCGTGAGCAACGGGTGGAACTCCTTCAGGCGTTCCTTGGTTTGCTTACCCTCAACCGACTGCGGCTCATCAATGATCAGAATCGGATTTGTTTTCGCAATGATATCAATCGGTCTACGGCTACGAAACTCGTCTAACTTCATGTAAATCCTGCGAGCATCCTTACCCTTGGCATTGAACGCCTGGGAGTTGATGATCATGACGTTGATGGAGCTGTCCGACGCAAAACGATCGATCTCCGTCAGCTGAGAGGAATTGTAGATGAAGAAGCGGATCTTCTTCCCATATTCCTCGGCAAAATGCTCCTGCGTCATCTCGAAAGACTTGTATACACCCTCACGGATAGCGATACTGGGGACCACGATAATGAACTTGCTCCAGCCATAGGCGCGGTTCAGCTCATACATGGTCTTTATGTAGGTATAAGTTTTACCGACGCCAGTTTCCATCTCAATGGTCAGGTTATAGCCATCAGCGCGGCCTTCGAGTTTGGAAGAAGGGGCGATCTGATTCGCCCGCTGGATCTTCTGCAGATGCTCCAGAATCAGCTGATCACTCAGTTCAGGAATGATACGCTGATTGCTCCAGCCCGTGAAATCCTGCTCCTCAGTCAACGTAGTCTGATAGTATCCCGTGCCTCGGTCCATCATGTACGTGGGGGTCAGGTATGGCTGCCCAGCAAAGACATCCACCACAGCCTTCGCAGCATCTGCCTGGAATTTCTGATGCTTGTACTGTATTCTCATGGCAAATGCCTCCTTTTAGATTACTTTTACCCTCGTGTCTGGTGCCAGCATCTTGAAGATTTCGCCGACATTGATCTTCGCAGGACTGCCATCGAAGCTGCTGTCACGGAAGACGGCGCGGAGCGGCTGACGACGCGCAATTTCTTTGATTACTGTATCAGGGATATTCTCGTCAAAGCAGGCGATCAGGTCGCCGTCGTTGTAAGTATGAACATTGTATCCTTCGATCTTCTCGGACTTATATGGCATGGAAAGAGGCAGGCCCCACTCCAGCAGGCAGCCAAAGAGAAGATCCAGATCCGTGCGGTCTGATTTCACATTGGATTCCAACATGGTGAGTAGATCCTGGGTGTAATCTCCAGCAGCGTAGTACACATCATTCATGTTGCTATCATCGAGCTTGAAAACGCGGAATCCTGTATCAAGATCTTGAGTTGTTAACGGGCTCTCTTCTTTGATTTTCTTCCCAGCGCGGCGAATACGTTCCTTTCCAATTTCACAGATATTATCAACGTTTTTTTCGTCAATTTTACTCATGCCATTACACAGTTCGGGATATTGAACTAAAACATATTTTCTTCTCTCGGATCGCTCGCTGTTTAGCAACATTATTGCATGTGCGGTAGTTGCTGAACCCGAGAAAAAGTCCAAAACAATATCCTCTTCGCTTGTACATGCCATCACAAGCGTTCGAATTAGCGTTACTGGTTTAACCGTATCGAAGCCATGAAAATCTCCAAGCAACTCATTTAATTCTTGTTTACCAGCCTCTGATGTAGACGACCATTCATTTTCCATAAAGCAGTAAAATGGATCATGCTCAGCTCCTTCCTCGTCTTCAAAATATCTTCGAAAGGGTGTCCCTTCTTTAAACTCAATATATCCCTCCTTAAAAAGCCGTTGAATTTCACTTTCACCTGCTTGCCAACGTTGACCTTCTGGAGGAGTATATCCATTCAGTTCAAAGGACATCGTATCACGATGATTAGCTCCTCTATTTGACTTTAAAATGGTTGCCAACCTATAAGATCTGCCATTCAACGAATAAGGATATGAGCGAACACTTCCTGTAATGAGCGGAAAGAACTTATTGCCAACACCACTTTTTTCATAGACTAATATGTATTCGGTTTCTTTTTGAGGACGATATTTAGCTTCTCCTATATTGACTGGCTTGACACGTGCCTTCCAAACTATTGTTCCTAAACAGTGTCTATAACCAAATACTTCATCACAAATCATTTTCAGATTTGCATACTCCGCATCGTGAATACTGATAAAAATAACGCCATCTTCTTTAAGCATTCCTCGTGCCAGAGTCAATCTCGAATACATCATTGAACACCAAGCAGAATGGAATCTTGGATTAGCCTCCGTATTTACTGTGAAGAGGATTTCATTTTCATCATTTTTCAATCCAATTTCACTATTATACTCATCCTCACTCATTGAATAGTTATCAGGGTACACAAAACCATCTTTCCCTGTATTATATGGTGGATCAATATAAATCATCTTGACCTTGCCAAGATAGCTCTCCTGCAGGAGCTTCAGAACCTCAAGATTATCACCTTCAATATACAGATTCTCCGTCGTATCCCAATCCACACTTTCCTCAGGGCAGGGGCGTAGTGTTTTATGGATAGGCTTGTTGGCTTCAACGATAGCGGCCTTCTTGCCCACCCAGGTAAACTCGTATGCTTCATCGCCTTCTACCACATCTGCAGATAGCATCTGGCGAAGCAGGTCAAAGTTGATAGCCTTCTTCAACTTGCCGTTCTCGTCTGTCGTTTCCGTAAGGCAGTTCGGGAACAGTGCACCGATTTTCTCAACATTCGCCGCCGTCAGGTCTGGCGTTTCCATTCTCATTTTCTCCATATTAGTTTCCTCCGTTCGCTTTTATCAGGAACTTCATGATTACGCTTGTAAGCTCAATCACGTACTCTATTTCATTTTCATTTACGGCATCATCATGTTTAACATGATTGTTCTGAAACTTCGTGTAGTAATCAATAATCTTCTGAACCATGTTTTTTAGTTCTACAGAGGTTCCGCATTTATCAAGAATCCCACAGATACCACCGATTTGATTTTCCAGGCTTTTTTCATTGCCCAATAGGTCTTTCACAAGAAGTTCGAAGGATAAACGGATATCATCAAGCGTGTTTCTCTCAAATATGCCACCTTCGTATTTTGACAAAGCACTTTCATACTGTTTCATAGCGGTCGGGTGTCCAGATAACCAGTGTTTGGTTGTTTGGATCAACTCGGTTTCACTGATTTTTTCTGTTGCGAGATTTCCATATCGCTTAAACAGAGTGAGCCTTAATGTTTTAGCTTGTTCATTCTCGTTGAAAGCTGGAAGTTCACTTAGCTCTTTGATAATTCTGAATTGCTCAGCCGCTTCAAATGCTCGTAGATTCTCCCTCAACGCTGTTCTTTTGTTAGGCGCATCAAAAGGATAACTCCCATATGGGATAATCCGATTAAAGGTAATCGCATAAGAATTACAGTACTCTACGATTTTCATTCCGCTTAAGCCGCTGTTCGTCTCAGCAAGAATGTCACTGGCATATGTCAGGAAAGAATCATCCAGTTTGTTCAATGCTTAAACACCTCCTGCATATAACTCATCAAGCTCTTTTTTGAGCTTTTTCAGTTCCGTATTCAGCTGCACTTGCTTGTTCAGCTGTTTTTCTTTCCGCACCCTCGCCTGCAGCGCAGTGATTTGCTTCTGTAATTCTTGCCTGCGGGCATCACGTTCCACGGACTCTTTCAGCGACTCCGCGTTGTCTGCCTGCAGGGCATCTCCAGCAATCTGCCGCACAAAGTTTTCATATACGGCGTCTGTATTCAGGCCGTCCACCTTTAAGGGCAGCTCTTGCTCAGGTAGCCATTCGGTATGATAGTACGTTCCAACCTTGAAGGCACTGCTTCCAGACGCGACAGACTCTTTATAAGCGGTCCATGCCTGGTACTTGCCTTCATACTCCAGAAGGAACAGGATGTGATACGGGATCTCCTTATCGATCTGCTTCAGAACCGACACATCCAACTGCGGGGCCGTGAGCCGCACCTCAAAGACTTCGATCTCCGTTACAGTCTCACCAGCAGCAAGGTTCATAGTCGTGGCTGCAATTTTGTTGCGCCAGTAGATCACCTTTATCTGGTCGATAAAGATACGCTTCAGCGCAGGCGTCACCGACAGGTTCTCATAGAATTTCTGTTTGGGAATCCGTCGGTTGAATTCTGTACTTTTGGGTAAGCCCAGCACGGTCAGCACCTCCTTACTTCACTACGAGGAAGCAAATCAGTTCGAAGTCATCCAGCCCGTTGATCTCCGACATCAGGGCAGAAGTCCCGCCAGCGGAGAAGAGGCTGTCTATGTCACTTTCTTCCTTTACGTCGATGATGGAATTGATTGCGTCGTTCAGCAGTTCCGAGACTTCCTGCATATTACGGCCGTCATCCGTTTCGGCATTAAACTTTCTACATAAAGAAAGAACCGGTTCCTTTTTACCACGACACAGTAAACGTACTGTATCCAGCAGCTTTTTCGGATTCAGGTAATCGCACACGATATCTCCGTCGATCCCAATGTAGACCATATAAAACGGGTGTATGCGGTTTTGGTTATCGATGTTGATGCTGTTATTAATGTTCCTCAGTACGAAGATCACACCTTCCGGATTCTCGTCGTCTGCAGGTACAACAGCATGCAGGCCTTTCGGCTTCTTATCAAGATTGTCGTGTGTCTTGATATACTCCAGAAGATCCAAACGGAACTCATTCAGGCCAAGATCCATGATGGAGATGCCGGAGGACATATCCTCGATATCTACGACCTCTTCCTGCAGCCGCTTCAGCTGCTGCTTACGATATTCGAGGTCACCCTTTTCTTCCGGATTGATCAGATCGTCATCACCGGTCGAAGTCATGATGGATATCTTCATTCTGGTTTCGACGCGAGACTTCAGGTTGATATAATCATCCAGCGTCATATCCGGCCAGAAGTTTACCAACTGAATAAACTGGTTTCTGCTGCCAATACGGTCAATACGACCAAAGCGCTGAATAATGCGCACCGGATTCCAGTGAATGTCGTAGTTCACCAAATAGTCGCAGTCCTGCAAGTTCTGACCTTCCGAAATACAGTCCGTCGCTATGAGAACATCAATCTCTGTAGTGCTTCCCGGCATGAGGACATCGCGACACTTGGATATCGGCGAGAAGCAAGTCAGAACATTATTCAGCGTTGCCTTTAATCCCTTGACCGTTGTCCTGCCATCAATCGTTCCAGTAATAACAGCCGTATCGAGGCTGTACTTACTCTTCATGTATTTGCTGACCTGATCATAGAGATACTCAGCCGTGTCCGAGAAAGCCGAGAAGATCAGGACTTTTTTATTACCCTCATTAATCGGCTGGCGCATTTTGTCATCCAGCAGATTCAATAACGTCTGCAGCTTCAGGTCGTGCTCCGGAGTAATGTCAGCGATCATCAGAGTCAGAAGCTCCAGAGTATCTGCATCCTGCTGCAGCTCTGTTCTCCAAGTCTTGTAGTCCATATCGGCAAGGTCTATCTTTACCTTCTTGCCAACTGTGAAGAAGTCAGTATTGCTGTCCTCCATATCGAAGTCGTTATCAGAAGCCTCGAACATATCAAGGTTGGCGTTGCCATATTTCTCGAAATCGTTGATTGCCTTGATCGTTCCTTGGATCAGTTCGAGAATACGAGTGAGCGTCAACTTGAAAGAGTACACAGAGCTTTCCAGTCGCTTCAGGAGATTTATACTCATGAGCCGCTGGATACCTTGTTCACGTCCTCGCTGCGTCAGATTGTTTCCCTTGTTGTGAGTCAGGTCAATGTACTTCGACAGCTTGCTGGGGAAGATATAATTTGATGGTGTATAAATGCACAGCGTCAAGAGCATCAATTGCTCATAAATCTGGTTGTAGTTAATGGCGCTGTTCAGGTCTGTCATAGAAGGCCTGAGCGATATCGGCTTGAGCCTTGTTGGGAATTTGCCGATCTCAGCTGTATCATAATACTTTTCGATATGCCTTCTGGAACGTGCAATCGTTACACTGTCCAGCACCTCGAAGAAGTCAAAATCCAGTGTCCGCAGCAAGGCATCTGTCGTCCGTCCTTCCGGCTCCAACTTACTCCATGCATTAAAGGCTTTCTGTGCCTGACGGAAAATCTCTTCAATCGGTTTCTTTGTATCGAGCTTGTCATTGATATACTCAGAGTTGCCCTCGTATGCCAGCGCCAGCTGATTCTTCAAATCCACAAAACGGTTATTAACCGGGGTGGCCGACAGCATGAGTACCTTCGTCTTTACGCCTGCCCGGATCACCTTGTCCATCAGCTTCACATAACGGTTCTCCTGCGTATTGGCGTGGGTACCGGCACCGTTGCGGAAGTTATGCGACTCATCGATCACGACCAGATCGTAATTTCCCCAGTTCAAACGATCGAGATCTAATCCGTTTGATGTGCCACCATTCCTCGAAAGATCTGTATGGAATAACACATCGTAGTTTAAGCGGTCGGAAGCGATCGGATTGTTCACATAGTTATCTTTATATGTATTCCAGTTCTCGCACAGTTTCTTCGGGCACAAAACAAGAACTGTTTTATTTCTGTTCTCATAATACTTGATGACGGCCAGTGCGGTAAATGTTTTACCAAGGCCAACACTATCCGCCAGAATACAACCATTATATTTCTCCAGCTTATTGATGATAGCGAGGACAGCATCTTTCTGGAAGTCATAAAGCATGCTCCAGATCTTACTCTGCTTGAACCCGGTCGCCTCGTTCGGGAGCACATCTTCCGAAAGGTCGTCCAAGAATTCGCTGAATACATTATAGAGCAACATAAAGTAAATAAATTCCGGCGAATTTTCGTTATAAGCCGATGTGATGTTGTCAATGATCACATCCGTGACATCCTGAAGTTTCGCCCGGTCGTTCCAAATAGTGTCAAAGAGTTGGATATACTGGGTCGAAAATGGTGCCTCCATCCGATTGACCATGTTATAGGTATTATTGCCGCGCTCACAGCCGATATCGACCGTAGTAAAACCGCCAATCGGCATGTATGCCACATTACTCGAAGATGATTGCACGGTCATAAAACCGCTCATGTTCTCACCGGTAATATTCGACCTGAATTTTGCTTTCCGGCGGATCCACTCCGCGCACTCCTGCGCTATTGCCTTCTGCGTCATTTCATTGCGGAGTTTGATTTCAAATTCGGTGCCGTATAAACTCTGCTCCCGGCTGAGTCGCGGGATGTAGAACTCCCTTTTCTGCTTCTCCGTTTTTTCCTGTACAAATGTCGGCGAAGTGAAAATGAACCGGAATTCGTTTATAGAATCAAGGCTCTTTTTCAGATTGTCGTATGCATACATGGAAAAGCAGGCGGCTGCGATAGATACCTTAGATCTCGGTCTTATAGTCTCCTTTAGATCATCTCTTAGTATCGTGTTGATGTTGTCAATAACTTTAAACATGTTTGCACCTGTCATCATTTCTTTTCCCGAAGTACTTACTACTTCTTGCTTTTCATGAGGTTCTGCTTTTTCACGTTTTATCTGCACAATGTGCAGGCGATAGTAGTATTCACCATAAGGATCCGGTCCGATATCCAGCCAGCATTCCGCTATGAACGATGGCGAATCCGGGTCATAGCCGTTTCGGATCAACACATCGAAATGCTTCTTCTGGCCATTGATCTTCTTAACAATTGATCTCTCCGGTTCTTCCGGGCTTCCTTCTATTCCTAATACCTTTAGAAAGCGAGAAGTCCAGTACGGTTTCACTTCCCGATATTCGATTTTCTTGGTACCGGCAAGAATCTGATCATACCATTGCTTTTTTATTGGCAGTGTGAGCATATGCGCTTCCTTCCATGCATAGATTTTTAATGTCTAAAGATTTTTTAGCTTCATGTGAATCGCTATAAGCCAAGTATTTCCAGCAATTCTAATGCATACTACTTCGATACATAATATTTTCTCATTTAACTATAACAGCTTGTTTTTCAATTCACAATAAAGAATATAACAACGGTTGTTTATTTGACCAGTTATGAATCTTTCCATTTTTGTCATGATTTCATGAGGTGGAGATTAAATGATAACCATTAGCGGTATTGCAAGAAAAGGTATCAGGCTGGGAACATGCGAAGCTCCCGTTGAGCAGATTTGTGCCAAGTAATGATGAAGAAGATCTTATTCTTAAAGTAGTAATTCAATTGCCGAACTGACAGAAGAGACCCTGATCAGGCATATGGAGGAAGAAAAACTCTATGTGGATATTTCAAAACTCCCTGGCAAAGTCCAGGAAGTGTTGAAATATATTATTTATCGTCAAATCCTTCGCATTTTCATACATATAACATGATAGCAGTTGGCTTTTAATGCACATAAAAAAATCACGGCTTTTTTAGATCAATGTTGCCGTGGTAACCATACACATCGTTTAAAACTTATAGAAGGCTGCCGACAAACGGCAGCCCTTCACTTCTTACGCTATATTTTTCTGCTTTCATAAAATGCAGTTTGCATATACTGTTTGGCTTTTTCGAGCTGTTGCTCATTACGCACAAACAGCTGTAATTGTAATTCAGTAGAGCCATCTGAGCGCTTTCCTTCCAAATCTCTTGCAAAATAGTTATCAATTTCGACAGTAGAAGGATCCACCCTTAGATTTATTATAACCCTTGTCCTACTGGGTATTACAACTGCAAAAATCCGCCCTGCTTTGTAAGAAAAATATCGTTGAGCTTCCTTCTGGACTACATCATCACCAAGTGATAACAAGTATGTCTGAACCTTTTCTAACAAATCTCGCAAATAGTCCGGTATAATTGCAATAACTGAAGTTGCTTCCCTATTTTTGTACTTGTATTGACTGCTTACGGAAATCTTTTGTTCAGATGCCGACTTTCTCTTAAGTAGCCGTGAAGGTGATTTATCCTTTTTTTATCTACTGTGTCATGTTCAGATGTACTGTGTCTGCCTTTTTTTCTGGAAATTCCAAACTTTTCAAGTTCATCCAAACATTTTGCAGCTTGTTTGCCAATAGTCTTATCTTGATAACCATCTGCCGGTGCGATACGCGCTCCTATATAGGATGTATGCCACAAATGAAGAATGGGTATTACCCTCCCGCTTCCGAGTCTCAGATATTTCTTATCACCATGCACATATGCACCCAGACATTTTTCCGGAATACCGGCGTCATATGTGTTAGTTGCGAGCCATGTTATGATATCAGGATCTATGATATTGATTTCTCGTCGTATAAAACTTTCATATTCATGACAATATGCTTTTAAATGATCTCCTCCATGTATATCTGCTCCACCACCTCGCTTATTCAGATCCATGACTGCATAATGGAGAGCCGCATCTGAATTGGTGAGCACCTCATCATCAATACCTGCTATTACCTTATAGAGAGCAGAGACCCGATATCTCATTTTTCCTTTCCAGTTGTCATGACCAGTACGGTAGAACTCACGATAATCTTCAACTGTATTTGTTTTTTGATGCGTTTTGGCACTGTAACCGTTATCATTTGCTTCATTTGAAATGAACAGAACCTTTATTCTTTCTGTCTCAAATGTAGGCTCATCAATAATACCATCTCTCCTGAAATGGTCCTTGCTGATATTGGGATTACCGCCATTTGTCTGCTTCCACAGATAATCAGGTTCGCTGGACTGATAGTTCTCCCATTGTTCAAATAGTAGTTCTAATGCTTCGGTTTTTGTCATTCATATGTACCTTTCAAAAAGATTGAAATTAAGCTATGTTAGCAACAAATGCTTATAGATGTTTCTGTCAGCTCATGCTGGACTACCAAAACAAGCTCGCAGGCATAGAAGACATGCGCCCTTGGTCAAGTTACATCAAAGAACGTTGTTCGGTAAACCGGAAGCGTGGATTTAATAAAGAGAAGTGAACTCTTTGTATTCCTTAAAGCCCCAAATAAATTGATCCATACAATTCACTTTCTCAAGTTTTTTGTAGCACAATCTGCAGGTAAATGTCACCCGCTATCAGTTGACCTATTTCGCAGTTGGGACGAACTTCCAATCCCTTAAAAACTACCTCTTAGGAGATGAACAATTATTATTTCTTCATCGTGTAGTTTATTAGTCAGCAACCCTTGCACAAATATGATATACAAAGAACTTTTCCCCATTGTAATCATAAGATATCTTCATACTCTTGATCCATGCGAGAGATTCATTGATCATAGGCTCAGATTCAACAACAGCAAAGTTCTTACCATTCAACGTCTTTATTTTCTTTTTATACCTTGCCCAGAAAGAAGAAATCTTTCTCTTTTCAATTTCGACATATGACACCAGAAACATTTCCCGGATACCAGAATCATTATATCCATCAACAAGCTTATCCAAATGCTTTAGTATAAATTATTATTCTATTATGAATCTGTTCAGGTCTCTTACGAAATACCACTTTGAAAAAGGACATATGCGTTAGGCTACTGAAGTTTCAATTAGCGAACTCAATACTATTCAATACTGCACAATAGTCATCAATTGTGATGTTATTTTCGTCATCAGCCATTATTGCAGAAACGTAAATATATTTATTTTTTGTATATAGCGTTGTGAATATAGTTGTTCCCTGCTTGCTCGTCTCCTCAAGTACTATATTTCCATAAACATACAATCCCCTAAAATATTTCGTCGTACAAGGATATGCCTTACTATTTATGATAGAACCACCTTTTTCCAGACTGTTATAATCAGCCTTAATTAAATATTTAAATTCTTCTGTTGATAAATCATCATAATAGCTTTCATCTACCTTCTTATTAATTCCAACGCTTATGGCCAAAGCTGTCTTTGAATTATTGCCAAAAGGATAATAATACTTTGTACCTTCCTTTTCTACAACTCGCCATGATTTTGGTATTCTATACTCAAACTCATCAATTCTGTCAATTAATGCCACTTCTGTAAAAGACGCTTCTCGGAATTTCATTGGTTCTTGTTCATACCACTCGGGAACCGGAGTAACAGTTGGCTCTGTTGTTATATAAGAGCTATTTGAACTATAACCCGATGGTATGAATATAAAACCTGAAAAAATCGAAAAAAAGATCAAACCACATACAATCATGTATAACAAAGGAAACTCTGTCACTCTCTTTGGAGGAAGTCCTTTCGCTATTAACTCGTTATTATGATTCTTTTCAGATAACCTCTTTAAGATTACGGCAAGCAGCATAACCGGATAAAAGCATGCCCATAATAATAACTGCACTAAAATATATC
>ODAJ012109122.1_pt1 | contig 18275 bp, 14 predicted proteins | sample 1539241 | NCBI WGS metagenome assembly ODAJ01 (sample SAMN02144231, study PRJEB22623) | gut metagenome | biome: sheep rumen | host: Ovis aries | place: New Zealand | reverse complement strand
TACCGGGTCTGGGCGACGCGGGCGATCTGTGTTTCGGCGAGAAATTATGATATACCCTCTCCGTGTCTGGCGTCCGGATGATGAGGCCTATCCGTTCCGTCTGCGTGAGTGCCCGCACCGGCCTGCGCAGTTGTTCGCAAAGGGGAATATCCCCCCGATGGACGGTCCGGTGGTAGCCATCGTCGGAACGCGTCAGCCGACGGAGCGGGGGAAGGAACTGACCGAGACGCTCGTGCGTGAATTGCACGAGCGCCTCGGTTCGCTTACTATCGTCTCGGGCGGTGCGTACGGCATAGACATCGCGGCGCACAGAGCCGCGCTCCGGTACGGCGTGCCGACGATTATGGTGCTGGCGCACGGGCTTGACAAGGTTTATCCGTACCAGCACACCCGCGAGGCGGAGGAGGCGATGGTGCAAGGCGGCGTCGTATCCGAGTATCCAGAGGGTGTGGAGCCGTTTGCTACCAATTTCCTGCAACGCAACCGTATCATCGCCGGCATGGCGGATGCGGTGGTGATCGTGGAGAGCAAAGAGCGGGGCGGAAGTCTGAACACCGCGCGATGGGCGAAAGGGTACGGCAGGGCGCTGTTCGCCTTCCCCGGCAGACCGGGCGACCTGTCTTCGCGAGGGTGTAACGAACTGATCCGCACCGGGCAGGCACAGCTCATCAACTCCGCGGACGACCTGATAGAGACGATGGAGTGGGGTGAGAGACGTGCTGCCAAAGGCGGCGTGCAGACCCAACTGATAGGACTGATAGACGGGCTGACGGAGACGCAGCAAGCCATTCTCGAACGGCTGCAGGCAGCCGAGGAAGGGATGCATATCAACCTCCTCGTACAGGAGACAGGATTACCTTACGGCGATGTGGCATCCGAGATTGTCATGCTTGAGATGCAGGGGCTCGTGAGGGCTGTACCGGGCGGAATTTACCGATTTGTGCGGTAGTTTTGGCAAATAAAAAAGAATTTTCTTGCATATTCGGATTTTTTTTTGTAACTTTGTGCCCGATTTGAAAAAGACAAACATTAACGCGTTATATATCATGGAATTATTCAAGAAGTATTTAGGAGTTTGTCTCCTTATTTTAGGTGTCCTGTGCCTCGTAGTGTATAAGTTCGCTATGCCGGAGAACTGGCTTCTGGTGAGCTCGATGGTACTGGAGGTAGGCGGTATCTTAGCCTATATTTTCATCAATAAGAAGGGATAACAGCGGATGGCGTCCCAAGGTGGTTTCAATGATGCGGTGAAGTATCATTTGACAGGCATGTACCAGGACTGGTTCCTGGACTATGCTTCGTACGTGATACTGGAGCGTGCAGTGCCGGCGATCGAAGATGGTCTGAAGCCGGTGCAACGCCGTATCCTGCATGCGATGAAGACGGTCGATGACGGCAAGTACAACAAGGTAGCCAACATCGTCGGTCAAACCATGCAGTACCACCCGCATGGCGACGCCTCCATCGGTGATGCCCTGGTGCAGCTGGGCCAGAAGGACCTGCTGATCGATTGCCAGGGAAACTGGGGTAATATCCTGACGGGTGACGGTGCCGCCGCTCCCCGTTATATCGAGGCGCGGCTGAGTAAGTTCGCGCTTGAGACGGTCTTCAATGCCAAGACCACGGAATGGATGAAATCCTACGACGGCCGCAAGAACGAGCCGATCCATCTGCCGGTCAAGTTCCCGCTACTCCTGGCGCAAGGCGTGGAGGGCATTGCGGTAGGTCTGAACTCGAAGATCCTGCCCCATAACTTCAACGAGCTCTGCGACGCCTCACTGGCGTATCTGAGAGGTCAGGAGTTTGCACTGTACCCCGATTTTCCGACGGGCGGCGTGATCGATGTGACCCGCTACAACGACGGCGAGCGCGGGGGCATGGTCAAGATCCGCGCCCGTATCCAGAAAGCGGATGACAACAAGACGCTCGTCATCACCGAGATACCGTTCGGCACGACCACCTCAAAGATCATAGAGACCATCCTCAAAGCCAATCAAAAGGGAAAAATCAAGATCAAAAAGATCGATGATTTCACGGCAGACAGCGCCCGTATCGTGGTGCAATTAGCCCCGGGTTCGTCGTCCGACAAGGCGATAGACGCGCTCTACGCCTTCACGGATTGCGAGGTGAATATCAGCCCTAACTGCTGCGTGGTGGAAAACCGCAAACCGATCTTCACAACCGTCAGCAACCTGCTCCGGCTATCAACGGAGAACACCAAGGCGCTGCTCAAATGGGAGTTGGAGATCGAGAAAGGCGAGTTGGAGGAGAAGTATTTCTATACCTCGCTGGAGAAGATCTTCATCGAGAACCGCATCTATAAGCAGGAAGGCTACGAGAACGCGCCGAACAAAGAGAAGCTGATCGCGTACGTGGACGAAGCGCTGACACCCTTCAAACCCCAACTGATCCGCGAGGTGCGCACCGAGGATATCGAGAAACTATTCGAGATCCGCATGATCCGTATCACCAAGTTCGACTCCAAGAAAGCGGACGAACTGATGAAGGAACTGGAGAAGAAAATCAAGGCGTGCATCAAGAACCTGAACCACCTGACGGATTACACGATAGCGTGGTTTGAGATGCTGAAGGAGAAATACGGCGCGGCATACCCGCGGCGCACCGAGGTACGTAACTTCGGCGCCATCAATGTGCAGGCCGTGGTGGAGAATAATGTCAAACTATACATCAACCGCGAGGAGGGCTTCATCGGTACGGGACTCAAGAAGGACGATTTCCTGTTCGACTGCTCCGACATAGACGATATCATCGTCTTCCATCGCGACGGCAAATACAAGGTAACGAAGGTAGCGGAGAAGTTGTTCGTCGGCACCGATATACTGCATATTGCGGTTTTCCAGCGCGGCGATGAGCGGACGGTCTATAACGTCGTCTATCGCGACGGCAAGAAGGGTACGTATTTCATGAAACGGTTCAATGTCACGGGCGTGGCGCGGGACAAGGAATACGACCTGACGCAAGGCAAGCCGGGATCGAAGATCGTCTATTTCACCGCCAACCCGAACGGCGAGGCGGAGGTCATCCGCGTGTCGCTCAAACCGCAACTGCACCTCAAGAAACTGGAGGTCTGCAAGGACCTGTCCGAACTGGCAGTCAAATCCCGCACGGCGAGAGGAAACGTGCTCACGAAATTCGAGATAAAGGCTATTACCCTCAAGCAGAAGGGGCACTCGACCCTCGGCGGACGCAAAGTATGGTTCGACGAGGATGTGCTGCGTGTCAACTATGACGAGCACGGCATGTATCTCGGCGAGTTCTATGACGAGGATCGTATTCTGGTATTGACCAAGGACGGCGGGTACTACGCTACTACGTTTGACCTCACCGCCCATTTCGAGGATAATATCCTCCGCATTGAGAAACTCGATCCGGATAAAGTATGGTCGCTCATCCAGTGGAACGGAGAACTGAAATATTACTACGGCAAGCGGTTTAGGTTAGACGACGCGCAAGCGAAAGTGCAGTCTTTCCTCGGCGACGACAAGGATTCCCGCATCGCGGTGCTTTCCGACCGCGCGGAAGCTACCTTCAAGGTTATCTTCGCGGATGAGAAGAAAGAGCCTCTCGAGATTCTAATGGCTGATTTCATAGACGAGAAATCCGCGAAGGCGAAGGGCAAGCGCGTGACAACCCTCGAGGTGGCGGCAATAGAAGATATCACACCGGAGCCGGTGAGCGTAGAGGACACTGCGCTACAGGAGGAGAGTTCAGAGGACGCTCCGTTGCAGGAAGAACCGAAGGAAGAACCGAGGGAAGAACCGAAGGAACTGGAGGTAGAGGGCGTGAAGATGACATTCGAGAAACCCGCCGATACCCAACTTGATTTATTCTAATGGAGATTATTTTAGGCAGTCAGAGCCCGAGGCGGCGCGAGTTAATGGCCGGTCTCGGGTTACCTTTTACCGCTATTTCAATTGATGCGGATGAGAGTTATCCGGCTCATGCGCGGGGCGGTGACATTCCTTATTATATATCGCGTGCGAAGGCGCGTGCGTACGAGGACCGCTTACGCGATGACCAACTGCTCATCACCGCCGATACCATCGTCTGGTCCGACGGACGGATGTTAGGCAAGCCGCATAGCGAGGAAGAGGCGGTGGCGATGCTCCGGTCTCTCAGTGGCAAGACCCATCAGGTCTATACCGCCGTCACTTTTATGCAAAAAGGTAGAGAGATGGAGACTGCGGTCGATAAGACGGATGTCACCTTCGCGGAACTGACCGATGAGGAGATACTCCATTATATACAAAAATACCGGCCTTATGACAAAGCCGGTGCCTATGGTATCCAGGAGTGGATCGGTTATATAGCCTGCACGGAGATAAGAGGCTCGTATTTCAACGTGATGGGATTCCCCGTCCACCGAGTCTATAAGGTCCTCAAACAAATACTATAGAGCATACCCAGAAACATGGTCAGTTTCACCACCTGCTGGCAGGTCTTGTAATCCGATGGGATCTTCGCTGCCCATAGCAAACCTAATGCCCCGAGGAGGGGCGTTATTATTCCCAGTACTATGTATCGCGTGCTGAGGCTGTTCCATCCGATGGGGAAGGGCAGCACATGGAACCATAAATGGCCGATTACTGCAAGTGTGAGGACAATCAGTCCCGTAACAAACACCTTCGTCCATAGCTCCCCCCATACGACAGGCATGGAGTGGCATTCCAACTCGCGGTCGCCCATCTGATCCTGTATGTCTTTGATGATCTCGCGTATCCACGTGAGCAGGAACGCAAAGAGCGCAAAGCCCCCGAGCCATGCATAAAGGTCATGCACCAAGGTGGTGTATGGCAGGATAGTTGCGTATAGCAGTTGGAGCTGCGCTACATTCACCATCGCTACCAGCAACGGCGTAACGGCGGCTAACAGGGCGATTATCAGGTTGCCGATCATGAAGAGCCGTTTGTAGCTGCTGGAATAAAACCAGAGCAAACCGGGGATGAGGATGAAGAGAATCCCGATTGTCATGCTCCGGAGTATCGCGGCAACCGCCAGACCACAGACGATACCTATGCCGCTGAGGATGAGGCTTAGTCTCATCGCTGCGGGCTTGCTGACAGAGCGGGTGACAATCACCTCGTCGGGACGGTTGATGCGGTCTATCTTGACATCAAAATAATCATTAATCACATACCCGCCTGCGGCAATCAGCACGGTAGCGAGCATCACGAGCAGGAGGAGATACCAAGGGAGTTGTTCGCCGAAAGCGGCTTTGTTCAGAATAGGAACAGCCACCCATTTCTCCATTACCCAAACCAGCGTGGCGAGGAAGAGCAGATTGCTCCACCTCACCAGCCGCATTATGTCTGTAAACCGGTTCAAAATAAATTATCAATTATCAGTTATCGAATCTTTAGTACTACTCCTTTCCAAGCCTCTAATTTCAGTTCCACCACTCCGTCTGGCACGAAGGAAACCTCCTGTTTGCCGCCGCGCAGCAGGTCGGTAGCCGTCGCCTTCGCTTTGCCTTCCATACCTAAATAGACAAAGGCATCGTTGGGAAGGAAAACGCGCATCTGTTGCTCGCGGTCGTGGAAATTGACCACCACCAACAGTGTCTCGCCCTTCACATGCCTTAGGTACGCGAACTGTTCGTGTTTGTTGAACCCTTCGCCCTGAGCGTAGGTGATATCGTACATCTGTCCTTTCTGGATGGCTTTGTCCTCACGCGCGAGGGTCAGCAGCCGCTGGTAGAAATCCCGCAACTCATGCTGCGCATCGTTCATCTTGCCGCCGTCGAACTTGCCTTTGTTCGCCCATGCCTGCAGGCTCTTCACGCCCCAGTAGTCGAAGATACTCGTCCGTCCGTCGATACCGCTGAACCCTTCCATATCCATGCCGCGCTCGCCTAACTCCTGACCCGAATAAATCATCACCGGGCACTGGTTGAGTGTCGCAGCTACTATCATCGCCGGTTCCGCACAACGGCCGCTGCCGCTGAAAAAACCGCTGGCGATACGCTGCTCGTCGTGGTTCTCCAGGAAATAAAGCATGTGCTTGATCCGCTCATCGCCGTGCTGCATCCATTGGTGGGTGATTCCCTCGGCTGGCCAGTTCTTGCTGGTAACTCCGCGCAGGTAATCGTACATGCCCACCTTGTCGTAGAGGTAGTCAAAACCCGCTGCCAGATACGCATCGTACCGGCTGGGGTCGTAGCACTCACCGATGAAAAGGAATTTCCTGTATTTCTTGCGTACTGCCTTAATAGCCCATGCGAAGAACTCGACAGGTACCATCTCCGCCATATCCACGCGTACGCCGTCTATGCCTTTTCCGGCCCAGAAAAGCAAGATGTCCCGCATCTTGATCCAGGTTGACGGGATAGGGTCAAACTGCTTCTCACAGCCGCCTTGATAGAACACGCCGTAGTTTAACTTCACCGTCTCGTACCAGTCGTTCTGGCTCGGGTGGCTTGTGAAACAATCATTGCCGGTTACCTTCGCGGGGAACTCCTCATAGCCTCCCAGATCCTTGTCCATCGAGAACCGCTCGCCGGGTAGGTAGTAGAAGTTGTTGAGCGGTGAGAAGGCCCATTCGGGATGATCGTTCTCGCCGAGGTCCTCTACGCCGGCAGGCTTGCAAAGGCTCTTGTATTCACGTGCCACGTGGTTGGGTACAAAATCGATCAGTACGCCTAATCCGGCATCGTGGGTGCGCTGTACGAGGGCTTCGAACTCCTGCATGCGTTTGGCTTCGTTTTTTGCCAGATCGGGATCGACATCGTAATAGTCCGTGATGGCATAGGGAGAGCCGGCGCGACCTTTGGTAATCGAGGGCGTGTTGAACCGGTCTGTAGCATGGCGGATCACGCCTGTGTACCAAACATGCGTGGCACCCAAGTCCGAGATGGACTTGAGTGCACGCTCGTTGATATCTACAAACCGTCCGCAACCGTTCTCTTCCTTGGTGCCATTGTATTTGCGGGTCTCGTTGTAGTTCGCAAACAGGCGCGGGAAGAGTTGGTAAATAATGGGTTTATTGATCATATAATGTAGTGTGTCTTTCTATGGTAAAATATTTTGCATCGACTATGCATGGTTGATTTATACAAGAGAGGCCGTGTCGCTCGCGATCATGAGCTCCTCGTCGGTCGGGATGAGGCAAACAGTGACCTTCGATCCCTTCTTGGAGATGATGCGCTCCTCGCCGCGTACGTTGTTGGCCTCTTCGTCCAACTCGATACCCAGGAACGACAAGCCCTTCATGATCTCGGCGCGGATATACGGGTCGTTCTCACCGATACCGGCAGTGAAGACGAGGATGTCGATACCGTTCATGGCAGCTGCATATGCACCGATATATTTCTTCACGCGGTAGATGAACATCTTACGCGCGAGGTCGGCACGTTTGTTGCCCTCCCGGATGGCAGCCTCGATGTCACGGCAGTCGCTGGAGACACCGGAGACGCCGAGCAGACCGGATTTCTTGTTCACCAGGTTGTTGAACGCAGCGGTGTCAAGGTGCTCCTTATCCATGATAAACGTAGCGGCACCGAGGTCGAGGTCTCCGGCGCGGGTTCCCATCATAAGACCCTCTACCGGCGTCAGACCCATGGAGGTATCTACGCTCTTGCCGTCCATCACAGCGGTACAACTGCCGCCGCCGCCGATGTGGGCGGTGACGATCTTTTTGCCCTTCGGGTCCACACCGAGGAACTCGCAAACGCGTGCGGATACGTAGCGATGGCTGGTGCCGTGGAATCCGTAGCGACGGATGGCGTATTTCTCGTATAACTCATAAGGAAGCGCGTACATGTACGCGTAATCCGGCATCGTCTGGTGGAAAGCGGTATCGAATACGGCTACCTGCGGAACGCCCGGCAGAATCTTCTCAATGGCATCAATACCCTTCAGGTTAGCAGGGTTATGCAGCGGAGCGAGGTCGATGCACTCGATAATCTGCTTTTTAACCTCAGGGGTAATGAGCACCGATTTATTGAATTTCTCGCCGCCGTGGACTACGCGGTGGCCTACGGCGTTGATTTCCTTGAGGTCTTTGATGCATCCGATCTGCGGATCCACGAGTTTCTCTAAAATCAGCTCGATACCTACGGTATGCTCCGGCATCGGTTTCTCGAATTTCACTTTCTCGCCGTTCGGCAGTTTGACAAGGAGGAAAGAGTCCGGCAGACCGATTTTCTCGATACCGCCCTGAGCCATCACCTTCTTGCTCTCCATCTCGAAGAGCTTATATTTAATACTGCTGCTACCGCAGTTCAATACTAAAATCTTCATAATTTTAATGAATTAAAATTCTGGAGCTTCGGCTTCGTCGAGTAGCGTAAGCGAGCTTACACTCGACTTGCACGAACCTTCATATATTACTTAATAGCTTGATTGGCTGTGATTACTACCATTTGAACGATGTCTTGTACTTTGCATCCGCGGCTGAGGTCATTAACCGGAGCGGCGATACCCTGAAGGATCGGACCTACGGCATCAGCACCGCTGAAACGCTCTACGAGCTTGTAGCCGATATTTCCTGCCTGCAGATCCGGGAATACGAGTACGTTGGCTTTTCCGGCAACGGGGCTGCCCGGCGCTTTGGTCTTGGCAACGCTCTCTACAAGGGCTGCGTCGGCTTGCAGTTCTCCGTCGAGTTGAAGTTCGGGAGCCATCTCTTTAGCCAGCTTGGTGGCCTCTGCTACTTTGTCCACGAGCTCATGTTTGGCACTTCCCTTGGTAGAGAAGGACAACATAGCTACTCTCGGTTCGATGCCTGCAATGGCTTTTGCGGTCTCTGCCGTCGAGATAGCAATCTCTGCCAGCTGTTTTGCATCCGGATTCGGGTTCACGGCACAATCGGCGAAGAGGAGGAACCCGTTCTCGCCGAGCTGTTTGGCCGGAGTGAACATGAGGAACGCACCGCTCACGATCGAGCAGCCCGGTTTGGTTTTCAGAATCTGGAACGCCGGACGGATGGTATCTGCCGTCGTACCGCGGGCACCGGCCAACTCACCGTCAGCATCACCGGCTTTGATCATCAAACAGCCGAGGTACAGCGGATCCTGTGCTTTCTTGGCAGCCTCTTCCTCCGTCATTCCTTTCGCCTTGCGAAGCTCAAACAGCAATTTGGCGTACTCCGGCATCTTCGGATCATGGATCGGATCTACAATCTTGGCCTCATGGATGTACTCATAGCCCTTCTCGGCAGCCATACCCTTGATTTTCTCGGGATCGCCGATCAGAATCAAGTGAGCGATTTTGTCTCTTAACAGAATGTTGGCTGCTTCCAACGTACGGGGTTCGTCGCCTTCCGGCAACACAATGCGCTGCGGATTGGCTTTCGCACGCGCGATCATTTGATTTAGAATGTCCATAGATAATATATTTTGTTTGTGTTCTTGATTTTCACGGCACAAAGGTACGAAAAAAATCCCACATATGCAATACTGACTATAAAAAATATTTTTTTTTGCTAAAAAATTTGGTTAATCCAAAAAAAAGTTGTACCTTTGCACCCTGAATTGTGAATATTGAGAAACTAATACTCTCTTTTATCATGAAAAGAAGCCTATTTATAATCTCGCTTTTATGTGTCTCCTTGGCCTTGTGGGCTCAGGAGGAAAGCGTAGGTGTTAAAGGAGCTCACCCGTACAAAGTAGCTGAGAATGAAGATGTGGCTACGGAGTATGCACATTGGTCAATCATCCCCCACGTCGGTTTTAACGTGTTTGATGGCGATTTTAATTCCGAGATGGCGCATAGTGTCTTCTTCCCGAATGCAGGGTTGGCTGTTGAATACTCGTTTACCCCGGTTTGGAGTTTGGGCGTCGATTATATGTTTGACCGCTATGGAGTAGAGGGGAAAAAGGGAGCTGATAATGCGGATATGTTGCTCAAGGGCTTGATGCATCAGGTGGGAGTATATTTGTCCATGGATGTAATCAACCTGTTCTTCCCCCATGCGCATCGCAAGATTGTGAATATCCAGCCTCTCGTGGGTGCCGGCCACGCATGGTATAAGAATACGGTTATGTATGATGATGCTTCGCGTGGACATACTGCGTCCTATGTATGGCCCGACGGCACGACGGGGGCAAAGGCGATGGATGGTTATCAAGGAGCGTTCTCTATCCGTGCGGGTCTGAATGTGGAGTTTAATCTCAACCGTACCTTGGCTTTGGGAATACGTGCGCAATATAACTATTTCGTCAATGACTATATTGATAACCGCGGTTTTTCAGGCATGAATTCTTTGGCTTCGAAGAACAACGATGGTATTGCCGATGTTACGCTGAATATGCGGTTTAAGTTAGAGGCAGTGAAGAAGACGCACGTACGCAATGTGGTACATGAGTTGGAGGCAGCCAAGAAAAATGATGAATCGAAATATATCCACGATACAGTCATCATTCGTCATGACTCCATCATTGTTCGTGAAACAATCAGGGAGGTGACGAAGGAGAAAGAGCAGCAACGTGTTTACTACGTTTATTTCCAGAATAACAAGTCTGTTCTGGATGAGAAAGCGCTGATCACTATCCAGCAGGTAGCGGACATCATGGCTGAGGATACCTCTGTCTATGCAGTGGTCACCGGTTTCTGCGATAATACCGGTTCGGCTCATCTGAATTATGTGCTGGGTGACAAGCGCGCTGATGCGGTAATCGGCGAGTTGCGCGAGGAGCATGCTGTAGGTGCGGATCACTTGTATGCGATGGGTATGGGTAAGTTGGTAGGTCACCGTAGCACGGCAGCCTATGGTCCTAACCGCCGCGCTGCTATACGGCTGGTGGACAAAGCAACCTTCGACCGCATGAAGTCTGATCTGAATGACAAACGTGCGCAACGCGACGATCCGGAGGAAAAGGAAGAGGTGGTTCCTGCTCAAGAGGAGAAAACTATTCCGCTCTCCGAGAGTGCCCGCCCCGAGAAAGTGAATATTTACAAGCAGCGTGCTTCCGAAGAGCTGACGACCGATAAGACTACGACCCTCTCCCGTCTTGCGCGTCAGTATTATAACAACACCTATTGCTGGGTATATATCTATATTGCCAACAAGGAAAAAATCAATAACCCCAATGCGCTCGAGCCCGGGACGAAGCTGATTATTCCTGAGTTGACACAACATGAGATGGAGATTACCAAAGACGAGAGTCTGGTTGTTTACAGCAACGCTCGTTCAGGCAAATAAAATAACAAAATCCAATCCTCTCGAGACGTAAGGCGGTAACGTGTTTGCGGATCGAAGAGCGAGGGTCCCATAGCTCAGTTGGTTAGTAGCACCTGACTCATAATCAGGGGGTCCTTGGTTCAAGCCCAAGTGGGACCACGACAGGAGGATAGTCCCGCGACTATTCTCCTGTTTTTTAATAGAAAATGCGTACGCGTTTCACCATATGGCTATGTGTGCTCTCTCTCCTGTTCGGAGGGGTAGATCTTTATGCGGCAACCAATGCGCAGAAACGGGCAAAGGCAAAGGCTCAGGCGGAGCGTAAACGCGAAGCTGCCAAACGCAAGGCGGAGAAAAAGAAAGCCGCTAAGCTGAAGGCTGCCAAAAAACAGCGGATAAAGGATGGCAAACCCCTGCTGTATGTCTATTCCTATAATCTGAAGACAAACGAACCTTTACCGGCGACGCACATTACGGTTCAGGATAAGAATGCACGTCCTAATAAGAAACCGAAGATCAATAAACCAACCGATAATAAACGCTCGCGTGTCTCACGGGGATTGCCGACAGGCGAGTACTGGGCTACGGCTTCGAAAATCGGTTATTTCCATTCGGATACCCTTTTCTTCAAACACCGCGAAGATGAAGATACTGTCAAACTGTATCTGTACCCCGAGACAAGGCTCGCTTTTACCGTGACGGACTCCTTGACCTCGCGTCCGGTAGCGGCGAATGTGATTGTGCGCAATAATGTGCACAGGAAAGTGATGCAGACCACTTCCGATACTCTCCATACGGTACTGGCTGTGCTTTTGGATGACCGCGTCCCATTCTATACTGTAGAGGCTACGGCGGTCGATTATTTCCCGTTCCGCGACACTATTACGGACCCTGCATTGTTCGGCGGGGTGGTTATGTCTCCGAAGGAGGTGAAATCCTTCGTGCTGCATAATATCTATTTTGCGAACGGTAAAACGCGTATTCTGGATACTTCGGAGGACGCTCTCAACGAGCTTTATCAGTTTCTGCAGACCCGTCCGGCGCAGCGCATACGAATCGTCGGTCACACGGATAATATCGGTTCGGACAGGGCCAACCAGATTCTCTCTGAGGGGCGGTGCCAGGAGGTGCGCAGAGCCATGAGAGATCGCGGTATAGATGCCGGACGGATTGAGGTCGAGGGGCGCGGTGAACGTGATCCGATAGTCCCCAATGATACAGAAACGCACCGGCAGATGAACCGGCGCGTAGAAATAGTACTTCTCTAAATCCCTACCATTTGGCCACAGTGTCGTTGTATATGCTCTCTGAAATCTCCGTGATAATCAGAGCGCATAGTTCGTCCTGTACGTCTGTCAGGAGGCGGCTGGCGTCGAAGGTCTGGAATGCGGTATAGGTCTTGTCGAAAGACTCCTCGGGGTATATATTATTCGTGAAATGTACGTTGACGCGTATGGTGAGCCTGCTTTCCGAAGCATAACTGTCCGTGGAGATGGCGCTTTGCGTCAGGTCGTACCCCACGATCTCTCCTTCTAACTCCAAATCCCCGCCTTTCCTGAGAATCTGCAGGCGCGTTTGGCGTTGATAGAGGTCGCGGATCCCCTCCGATAGTGCATTGCTCAGGTTGGGATTCACCATCGGTGCGTTATTCGGGAAGTCGGCTATGGAGATAGAGTGGGTGGTCTGGTAGTTGATGTTGGCACCGTTGAACTTATAGGAGATGGAACAGCCTGACAGAATGAGTAGTAATGCACAGCATATAATACCGACATAATACCGACATAATACCGATTTAATACCGGTCAAGTATGTGCTGTTATAGTCCATACTCTTTGATTTTGCGGTAAAGGGTTCGTTCTGAATAACCGAGCTGCGCAGCAGCCTCTTTGCGGTTTCCTTTGGATCGCTCCAAGGCGCGTCGGATCAGTTCTTTCTCATTGTCGTCGATCCGCAGACTGTCTTCCTCAATGGGCACAATCTCCTCCAGATCGCGGGTAGGAATCACTTCCTCCTTCCGCGCGGGTTGCACCTCCGCTTTGCGGAGCTCCGGGAGTCCGGTCTTACGACCCGAGAGGAGCATCTCTTTCAGTTCCTCCAGGTCTTTCTTGTTTTGCATCACCATGTTATAGAGTATTCCGATCTCGTGGGAATAATCTTTCCCCGTCTCCTGCGTGGGGGTGCGCAGAACAAGTCCCTGCTGGTTCTCCTCTGCGGGCAGGTACCTGCGGAGCGTCTCTGCATTGATCTGATGGTCCATTTCTATAATGGCTATCTGCTCCGCAAGGTTTTTGAGTTGCCGTATGTTTCCTCGCCAATAAGCATTCTGGAGCAGCGCCGTAGCCTCTTCGTTGAGGGAGAGGGGCGGCATCTGGTAGCGGTTGCAGAAATCCACGGCGAATTTTCGGAACAGCAGTGGGATATCTTCCTTGCGCTCTCGGAGGGCGGGGACACGTATCTCCACGGTGTTGAGACGGTAATACAGGTCCTCGCGGAACCGTCCGTCGTCAATAGCCTGCCGCATATTCAGGTTCGTAGCCGCTACTACGCGTACGTTGGTTTTACGCACCTGGCTGGCGCCCATGCGCAGGTATTCGCCCGTCTCCAGTACGCGCAACAAACGAACCTGCGTCTGAAGGGGCAGTTCTCCTACTTCGTCCAGAAACAGCGTACCGCCGTCGGCAATCTCGAAATATCCCTTGTGCTCGTTCTTGGCATCGGTAAAAGCGCCTTTCTCATGACCGAAAAGCTCACTGTCTATCGTGCCCTCCGGGATGGCACCGCAGTTCACCGCGAAATAGGGCCCGTGTTTGCGGGCGGAATAGGCGTGGATAATCTTCGGGAAATGCTCTTTACCAACACCGGATTCCCCGGTGATGAGCACGCTCAAATCGGTGCGCGCTACTTGAACGGCAACCTCAATGTCTCTATTGAGCAGCGGACTCTGGCCGATTATACCGAACCGCTGTTTGATGGCTAATAATTCCTGTTGGGTCATAATACCTGACAAAATGTCATGCAAAGGTACTGCTTAATTTGCATATATGCAAATATTTTGATAAAAAAATGCGAATTTCTTGTGTATGTCAAAAAAAAATCGTACCTTTGCACGCTCAATTTATGAAATATACAAGAAATTATGCGTGCGATAATAAAACAAGTAGGAGTGTTATTGCTCATGGTTGTTGCGGCTTCGGGTTGTGTGACGAAGCGAAGTTTGACGTATTTGCGTGATGTCACTCCCGAGTCTGCGGACTCGATAAACAAGTCTTTTGTACCGAGCGCGGAGATTACAATCAAGCCGGCGGATGCTCTGACAATCTTTGTCTCTGCGTTGGATCCGGATGCCGTAGCCCCGTACAATCTGCCTACCGTTACTTTCAATGATCCTACCTCTACGGCGGTTAGGACAACGCCGATGTTGCTCACTTACCGCGTGGATGAGGAGGGCTATATTGAGATGCCGGTGTTGGGCAAGTTGCATGTGGCGGGCCTGGTACGAGCCGAGGCGGAGAATTTGATCAAATCGGCGCTGGAGAAGCAGGTCCTGAACCCGATGGTGCAGGTGAACCTCGTGAGCGCAAAGGTATCGGTGTTGGGTGAAGTGGCGCGTCCCGGTACCGTGAGTATCAGTAACGGGCGTCTTACGGTTCTGGAGGCGCTTGCTGCCGCCGGAGATATGACGCCTTACGGCCGTCGTGACAACCTCCTGATCACGCGAGAGGTGAATGGAAAAATGGAATTCGCCCGTCTTGATTTGACGAAGGATAATTTGCTCACTTCGCCGTATTATTACCTGCAACAGAATGATGTAATCTATGTCTCACCTAACGGCGTGCGTGCTGTCAATAGTGCGAACGTGAGTTTATGGCTGAGTACTGTATCCACCCTCGCCAGTGCGGCTACGGTGATTGTAACGATCCTTAATGTCACTCAAAAATCAGCTCCGGCGACTTCTACCGGGAAATAATAAGTTATGGAGAATAATACGAACGTAAACGAGATAGATGTACGGAAAATCGTACGGGTGGTCCTGGAGCACTGGTGGTGGTTTGCCGTAGGGCTTATATTCTTCCTCGCAGTAGGAGGTGCTTATTTGCTTCGCAAGACGCCTAAATGGACGACGGATGCAGCGATCATGCTCCGTCAGAACGATGGTGCCTATGAGGGCGCAGAGGCGCTGACTATGCTGGGGCTTTCCGGAAATACGGCGGCGGAAGACGAGGTGGTGGTGCTATCCTCGCGCGGGTTGCTGTATCAGGCGATTGATGCGCTCAATCTATGGGATGAGTCGTCTAAAAAAGGTGGCCTTAGATGGGAGGGGGAGTTCCGCAATCCGGCGCTCACGATCGATTATATCAAGTTGACAAAGAAAGCATCGGAGTCCCCTTTCCGGGTAACGGTAAAACCCACCAAGAATGGCTACAAAGTGAAGACGAAAATGGGGCGTTTCCGTCGTTCTACCACCCGCGTGGCGGATCTGAACAGCCCCATTGAAACAGGCGTCGGTACGCTCTTTATTCATGCCAACCGCCCGTTGAGCAGTGATACTGTCTATCAGGTGGCGCATTCCCGCAGGGAATTGGTGGTGGCAAGGTATCGTAAGAACATTCACGTCTCGCAGAACAAGAAAGAGTCGAATATCATCAATCTCTCCACTGTCTCCACTTGTCCGGAGCGTGACAAAGCGCTCCTTACGCAAATCATCGAGCAGTATAATCTGAATGCGGTGGTGGATAAGAATATGATAGCTACCAACACGGCTGCTTTTATCGAGGAGCGTCTGGCTATCATCACCGATGAGTTGAGCGATGCCGAAGATGCGGTGGCGGATTATAAGGAGAAGAATAAAATCGCGGATCTGGGCGAACAGGCGAAACTTTTTTTAATGGAGAGTACCACGGAGCAGCGTGCTCTGGCGGAGATAGAGACGCAGCTGAGCCTGGTGGAATATATAGATGAGTTCCTCCGCGATGATACCAAGCGTAATAACCTCATCCCCTCCAATATCGGTATCGAGGATGCTTCGCTCGCCTCAAGTCTGTCGGAGTATAATGCGCTTCAACTGCAGCGGATGCGCATCCAGCGTACCGCCACTGAGGAAAACCCCGTGGTGGACCAGATGAATATGCAACTGTCCTCCATGCGCCAGAACATCATTGCTACTATCGGTTCGGTTCGCGAGAGTCTGAAGATCCGTCAGCGCAGCCTGATGACGCAGGACTCGAAGTTCAATCGCCGGATCCAGGATGCGCCGGAACAGCAGCGGGAATACGTGCGCGTGGTGCGTGACCAACAGATCAAGGAGCGTCTGTATATCTATCTCTATCAGAAACGTGAAGAGAACGCGCTGATGTTAGCCGCTACTGCTATGCCGGCTAAGGTGATAGACATGCCGCAACGGGATGTGAACAGCATGAGCCCGAAGCCGGCGAAACTGCTTCTTCTCTGTCTTATCTTGGGCCTCATATTCCCGGCGGGATTGTTGTATCTGTATATCCTCTTTAACGATAAGATAGATGACGCCAAGGAGTTCGAGCGGCGGATCAAAGCACCGCTCCTCGGCCAGTTGGTGCAGAATTCACGTAATGCGCACATAGCTATTCATGAGGGCGAATCCACAGTCTCGGCAGAGCTCTTCCGGCAGATTCGTACCAACCTGCGCTATGTGCTTCCGACGGATAAGAAATCGCCGGTCATCCTGATTACTTCGTCCATAAACGGCGATGGTAAGTCTTATGTGGCTACTAATACGGCTCTCTCATTGGCGATTCTGGGTAAGAAGGTGGTGCTTGTGGGTATGGATATCCGTAAACCGATGCTGGCTGCCTATTTCGGGTTGAAGACAAAAGGCCATCTGACGGATTATCTGGCGGAACCGGAGATAACGGTAGATGATATCATCGTGCCCAGTGGCGAACATAAGAACCTGGATATCATTCCATGCGGTACGATTCCTCCTAACCCGTCCGAGTTGTTGCAGACGGAGCGGGTGGACGAACTCTTCGCCGAATTGCGCAAACGCTACGATTATATCCTGGTGGACACGGCTCCGGTGGCGTTAGTGAGCGACACGTATCAGCTGGATCGTATCAGCGATATGACGATCTTCGTCTTCCGCTATAAATATACGCCGATGGAAATGATTGATTATGTAAACGGCGTGATTGATCAGAAACGTATGCATAACATAGCTTGTGTGCTGAATGGCGTCAATAATCTTCGTGCCGGCTACGGCTATGGGTATGGTTACGGCAACACCCCCAAATCGTAAATCTGTAAATTGTAAATGTCGTGGTTGTTTGTGTAGCAGAGAAACCTTCGGTTGGCGCTTATATAGCGAATGTCTTGGGGGCCAAGCAGAGGCATGACGGCTATTTTGAGGGGAACGGATATCAGGTGACCTGGACTTTCGGTCATCTCTGTGCGTTGTTAGACCCGCAGGAATATACTGACCAATGGAAAGCCTGGAGTCTGAGCTCGCTGCCTATGATTCCTCAGCGATTCTCCATTAAGGTCTCCGGTGATGCGGGGGTACACAAGCAGTTTAATGTCATCAAAAACCTTATAGCCCAAGCCGACGAGGTCATCAACTGCGGTGATGCCGGGCAGGAGGGTGAACTTATCCAGCGATGGGTTTATCAGCAGGCAGGATGCAAATGTCCCGTAAAACGGCTATGGGTGAACTCGCTGACGGAGGAGGCTATCCGCGACGGGTTTGCCAAACTCAAGGATCAGTCTGAGTACCAGCACCTGTATGAGGCGGGCATGATGCGTGCCATCGGCGACTGGCTGCTGGGCATGAACGCTACGCGCGCGTATACTATAAGATACGCGCGAGGAACCGGGCGCGACAGGCAGGTGCTCTCCGTAGGACGCGTTCAGACACCTACGCTCGCGCTGGTAGTCAAACGCCAGGCAGAGATAGAGAACTTTGTGCCGCGGACTTATTGGGAACTCAAGACCAACTACCGCAACACCCTTTTTAACGCGCAGATACCCGTTGAGGAAGACGAATATGCCATCACTTCGGAGGAGCAGGGACAGGCCCTTGTGGATTCCATCAAGGATCTTCCGCTGACCATCACCTCGGTGGAGAAAAAGAAAGGTATTGAGTCGGCTCCCAAACTCTATGACCT
>ODAJ011910247.1_pt1 | contig 18293 bp, 16 predicted proteins | sample 1539241 | NCBI WGS metagenome assembly ODAJ01 (sample SAMN02144231, study PRJEB22623) | gut metagenome | biome: sheep rumen | host: Ovis aries | place: New Zealand | reverse complement strand
GAAATCAACATATATTAAAACATTACAAAGCTCGTTTGCTTTACCTCCGATAATGCTATCGTCATTTTCAATGACCTGCTGTATTTGATAAAACAAAGCACAATCATCCTGCGGAGGGGAGGCAGGGTTGATACACTTTTTTGTTGCATTTTCAGACAGGTAAAAATGATAAACGCCTTCCTCATTCAGTTTAGCATTACGCATTATCATACGAGCAGACAGCTCATAAATCTTGTGTTTCATAGATAAATCTCCTTAGTAATTGCATTTTAACACAAATTACTGCAACTTTCAACATACGAATACTGCTCCCACAAATTTGTGATTTTAGCAGTATATTTATATTGAAAGGAGGTTAAATTCCCGTAGCATAGCTACAAAAACAATCGTTGGATGCATCAAAAAATTAAATTACAGGAGGTAAAACAATGAAAGCATTTAACAATTTGATAATTATCGGAATTGATCACGGTTACGGTAATATTAAGACCGCTAACCACTGCTTCAAAACAGGCATTGTCGGTTATGATTCCGAGCCGCTTTTTACAAAGGATATGCTTGTTTATGACGGCAGATACTACCTTATCGGCGAAGGGCACAAGGAGTTCTTGGCAGAAAAGCATTTTGACAATGACTATTACTGCCTTACCCTTGTCGCTATCGCAAAGGAGTTAAAAACCGAAGGGTTAACGGAAGCGGAGGTTATCATTGCTGCCGGTCTCCCGCTGACTTGGACCAGCGGACAAAAGAAAGCGTTTGCAGAATACCTGAAGCAGAAGGACTATGTTGAATATGTATATCAGGATATCTTATATCATATCCACATTGTTGATGTTAAGGTATATCCGCAGGGCTATTCGGCTATTGCTCCGTTTGCTTCTGCGCTTCACGGGCTATCTGTTCTCGCTGATATTGGCAACGGTACAATGAACACCTTGTACCTTGTGAACGGCAGACCGCAAAGCGGACAGATGTTCACGGAGAAATTCGGCACCTATCAATGTACGCTTGCTATCCGAGAAGGCTTTATGCGAGAAACACGCAGAGAGCTGAACGACATCATTATTGATGAGGTGCTTTGCAACGGTACAGCGGATATTCCCATCAGCGATTTGAACATCATTAAAAGAATCGCTGAAGAATATGTTGCTGATATTTTTCGTAGGCTCCGTGAACACGGTTACGATGAAAACACAATGAAGCTTATTGTTTCAGGCGGTGGCGGTTGTCTTATCAAGCATTTTGGGAATATTAATCCTGACAGGGTTGAATTCATTGATGACATTTGTGCTGCCGCAAAAGGATATGAGTATATTGCCGAGATTAAGCTGAAAGCGGAACAAGCTCATGCAGAATGATTACAGGCTCAATTTGCGGTTTCGATTGGACAATCCGAAAGAAAAACATGCAGCGGAATATCTGCAATCTCTACAAGGCATATCCCGTAACAAATTCGTTATCGAAGCCATAATATCGTATATCGAAAAGCAAAATACAAAAGCACTGACAATAGACGATATACGCAGTATGTTCAAGGAAGAATTGAAAGCTGTAGCCTTTGTTACGGTTGGTAATGTAACAACACCATCAAGGGAACTGACCGAAGAAGAGCAGGCAGAGAACATTCAGAATGTCATAGAGGATTTGGATATGTTCAATTGAGCCACTCTGGCACCATAATTTCGATTGCAAAGACAGATTTGTGCCGTTATGGCACAAACTATATGCAGAGCAAAGAAAAGTAAAGTTTGAGGCACAGATAGTGTTGTTGACAGACACTTCGTGTCTGTGTCTCATACTTTATCAAGCAGGGCAAAAATATATATTTTTGCCGCACGCCGCAGAGCCTCGTGCATTCTTTAGGGGAATGCTTCCCCTAAAACCCTTTGTAATTCAAAATAGATTCTTGGCTAATACACTCATTGGGTGTATTAAACAACGCAGTTTGTTTAATATTCGCACGATACTATAGATTACTATATCAGTATCGTGTTAAGAATAAACAAGTATTGACAATATAACGGCTGACCGTTATAATATAAGTAAGGCAGGTGAATGAAATGACAATTAATAATATTATTGAAAGGAATCATATATCAAAATACCGTTTGGCAAAGAACAGCGGCATTCCGTATATGACGATTAATGATATTTGTTCCGGCAAAGCAAATCTTGCAGATTGTAACGCTAAAACGATATACAAATTATCAAAAGAGCTTGGCGTGTCTATGGAGGAATTGCTGGAGCCGTATATGCTGCCTCGCCCTGCGTTTGAATTATTCAAGAGTAACGTTTGCCACAAGCTGAAAGCACTCGGCGATATTCAGTTCTTGATTGATACAATTGAAAGTGAGGATATCATCACTTACTATAACAGAAGCTGGTATCCCGAATGCTTGTATCTGCTGGCGATGGTGGACTATATCAGCCGTGAAAATGATGTACCGCTTTGTGAGGAATATAATCAGTATCGTAAGTTAAAGCTAAATGATACAATTTATCCTTCAAGCGTATTAACTGCGGCGGCTGTTTCTAAAAACAATAGCATTAAAGAAAAAGCATTGAAAGATGCCATTCCCGAATTTATACGATTCAATATCGTAGAAAGCGAGGTTAGAAATGTCAACTGATAATACAAGTGTCATTAACAAAAACAATCTTGATAATTATCTTAATGAGTTATCTAAAACCTATAAAAAGCTTGCGGGCAGAAAAACGGTGGTTGAAATCATTTTAACCGGCGGTGCCGCCATTATTGAAAACTACGGCTTTCGTGATATGACAACCGATGTAGACGCTATTTACAATTCAACCTCTGCTTTGAAGGAAGCAATTAATATTGTAGGCGACAAATACGGTTTGCCAAACGGTTGGCTGAATGATGATTTTAAGAAAACTGCATCGTACAGTCCAAAGCTGTATCAATTCTGCGTTCCATACAAGACCTTTAATCAGGTATTGAATATCAGAACGGTTACTTCCGAATATCTGATTGCCATGAAGCTGCGGGCAGGCAGAGAATACAAAAATGACCTTTCCGATATTGTCGGTATTCTAAGCGAACATCAAAAGAAAGGTAATCCCATAAGCTATGAGCAGGTTGATGCTGCCGTTAATAATCTATACGGCGGTTGGGCTGATTTTGATGAAACTGCAATCACTTTTATTAAGGATGCTTTTGCCAACGGAGATTATGAAGCACTTTACGCTGTAACAAGGGATAATGAAAAGGAAGCGAAGAAGCAACTTGCTGATTTTAATGAAGATTATCCCGATGTATTAAAGACAGAGAATGTTCACACTGTACTTCAAAGCTTAAGGGAAAAACAAACAGAAACACAAAACAAAAAGCGAAAAAGCAAAGATAATTTAGAAAGATAATATCAACACCACATAGAGCCGATGAGCATTGATTTGTTCATCGGCTCTTTTGGCATTTATGGAGGTAAATTTATGGAAAACAAATCAAAACAAAAGCAACCGGGAATATATTTCACGGTTGTGGAAAAAGAAAAACGCAGGATTAAGCGTAATGCCGAAAGCTGCGGACTTAATCAAAGTGAATATATCCGTCAAAGAGCGTTAGGCTTTGCACCGAAAGCGGTGCCGCCCGAAGCCTTTTATCATTTCTGTGAGAAATTGGATATGCTGTGCGAGGAGCCGTTTTCGGCAGAGGTTAATCAAAAAGCGTTATCATTACTTGCAGAAATAGAATGTTCACTTATCAGACCAAGCAAGGAGGTGATGCCGTGGCAACCACAGGCTTCTGGCCCGTCAGAGGGAGGTTAAAGGATGTCTTAACCTATGCTGAAAACCCTGACAAAACTATGAAGCAGAAGTTTCTTGATGAGGACTTATTCGCAACGCTTAAATATGCTTCTAACAGCGAGAAAACCGATGAGCAGATGTATGTGTCAGGTATCAACTGTTCAAAGCACCGAGCTTATGAGGAAATGTGCGCTGTTAAAAAGCGTTACGGAGAGCATGGCTCCGTCGTTGCTTATCACGGATATCAAAGCTTTCGTGCAGGAGAGGTTGCTCCGCAGGAAGCACACGAAATCGGTATTGAAACTGCGAGGCGTATGTGGGGCGATAGGTTTCAGGTTGTGGTTACAACACATCTGAATACCGACAACATTCATAACCACTTTGTTATTAATAGTACTTCATTCAAAGACGGTAAGAAATACCGCAACAAAATCGGTGAACACAAGGAGCTTCGCAGAATTTCTGACGAGATATGTAAAAGCCGTGAGTTATCCGTATTGGAAAACGCTCCGTTTTACGGTGGGGATAAGAAAGATTACTGGCTGAAAAAGAACGGTATCATTACACACCGAGATATGCTGCGTCACGATGTGGAAGAGGCGCTTGCAAATACTGTTTTCGTTGCTGATTTCAAGGCATATATGGAATGTATCGGCTACCGGTTTGTCAGAGATTTCCGTTATGAGCACCCTGCGGTTATCACTCCCGATTGGGAAAGGGCTGTTCGTATTGACAGTCTTGGTAAAAACTATACCAAAGACGCTATTAAGGAACGGTTAGACCAACACCACAAAGAGGTCGGCTTCCGCTTAATACGTGCGCCTGACAGAAAACCAAGACAGTATTTCTTCCTGATTTATCGCTTTAGAAAAGGCGAACCTGATTTAATAACCGCGTTATTTGAACTAATGCTAACCATTATCAAGATGTGCAGGGGCGATAACGTTGACCGAACTGAGCCGCTTCCCATCTCGCCTGAAATGCGAGTTGAGGTGCAAAAACTGGATAATACGCTTGAAGAATATCATTTCCTCCGTGAACACAACATTGTGACCACGGAGGATTTTTCTGTTTGCAGGGATAACATCCAGTCGCAAATGGAGGAATATATTGCCGAGCGTCAGCGTATCCGCAACAAAATCAGACGAGCAAAAACGCCCGAACAGGAGCAGGAGCTTAAAGCGAAGGGTATTGAGCTTACAGCAAAGTATATTACGCCGCTGAGAAAAGAAATGAAGATATGTGACCGCATTGCTGAAAGAGCACCCAGACTCCGTGAGCTTATGGAACAGGAGCTGGCTCTTGAGGAAGGACGCTTCCCAACCAAACTCAAAAACAGACGAAACAAACAGATTATTTTCAATGAAAGGAATTATGAACGATGAAAAACATTTTAATGAGCAAAATCCACCCGTTTGAGGGACACCCGTACAAGGTTCTTGATAACGAGGAAATGAACAACCTTATTCAGAGCGTGCAGGAATACGGCATTATGTCGCCACTGATTGTACGCCCACTTGAAAACAAAACCGATGAGTATGAAATCATATCGGGACACCGCCGCTTCCGTGCGGCACAGAAGGCAGGACTTACCGAAGTTCCTGCCTATATTTATGCCGTAACCAGAGATGAAGCGGCAATTATGCTTGTTGACAGCAATCTGCACCGTGAGCATATTCTGCCGAGTGAAAAGGCATTTGCCTACAAGCTGAAATATGACGCTTTAAGACATCAGGGAACTTCGTCCCAACTTGGGACGAAGTTGAGAACGGATGAATATATCGCACAGGAAAGCGGCGAAAGCCGAAATCAAGTTCAGCGATATATCCGCCTGACCTACCTTATCCCCGAACTGCTTGACTTGATGGACGAGGGCAAGATGGCGTTTTCGGTAGGTGTTGAGCTTTCGTATCTTGACGATAATGTGCAGTACGCGCTCCTTGACATTATTGAACGTGATAACTGCACGCCATCCTATTCACAGGCGTTTCATATGCACAAAGCAATGCGCGAGGGGAGGCTGACGATGGCATATATCGAGGACTTAATGTCACAGGAAAAGCCGAATCAGCGTGAAACGATAAAGCTATCCTCCGTGCGTATCCGTTCCTATGTGCCTGAAAGATACAACGCCAAGGAAACCGAGGACTTTATTATCAAAGCCCTTGAGCATTACAACCGCTATCTAAAAAGACAGCGAGAAAGGGAGGAAAGATAATATGAAGCAATATCTTGACACCCAAGAGCACGAATACAACATTAACGGAGCCACATACATTGTCGGCTCCGTTTTTAAAAATGAAAAGGAGACGGGTTTAACAATGAAAGAAAGTATTGCAAGGCTTATGACAAGCGATTTCACACATTTGGATATCACGGATAAAAATGATAAAATGGCAGTCGGAAATGTGTGTCCGACTGCCGGGAAGGAGGAGCATTTTGCAGTCGAAAAAGACACAGCCTAATATGGGCATTACCGCCCTCTATTGCCGCTTGTCCCGTGATGACGGTGTAGAGGGCGAAAGCAATAGCATACAAAACCAAAAGAAAATGCTGAAGCAGCACGCAAAAGAGCAAGGACTGGATAACACCCGCTTTTATGTGGATGACGGTTATACAGGCACAAACTTTGAGCGTCCGGGCTTTCAGAAAATGATTGAGGATATTGAGCACGGTTATGTAACTGCAGTTCTCGTCAAAGACCTTTCCCGTCTGGGAAGTCGTTATGATACTGTCGGTTACTACACCGATACCTACTTTCCCGATCATGATGTCCGTTTCATTGCCGTTACGGATAATGTAGACAGCGACGAGGGAGAAAGCGAGATTGCACCGTTTAAGAATATCATCAACGAATGGTATGCAAGGGATATCAGCAAAAAATGCCGTTCCTCTTACCGTATCAGAGGTAATTCGGGAGAACCGTTATCACAACCGCCTTACGGTTATGTGAAAGACCCTAACGACAAAAAGAAATGGATTATTGAGCCTGAAGCCGCTGCTATCGTAAAGAATATTTTTCAAATGGCGTTAGAGGGCAAGAGTAACGAAACTATCGCTCGCACTTTACAGGAACGCAAGGTAGTTGTGCCTATGATATATTGGGAAGAAAGGGGTATCAAGCGTTCCGGTAAAATGAGACAGCCTGACAAATATCGCTGGTGTAAATCAACGATTACCAAAATCCTCACGCAACAGGAATACTGCGGTGATATTATTAACTTCAAGTCCTATACAAAATCGTACAAGAACAAGAAGAAAATTATCAATCCAAAGGAAAACTGGGCAATTTTCAAGGAGGTTCATGAGCCGATTATTGACCGCAATACCTTTGAAACAGTTCAGAAGATGATTACCAAAACAAAACGCCGTGCACCAAAGAAGGAGAACGGCGAAAAGAATATATTTTGTGATTTTCTGTATTGTGCTGACTGCGGCAGTAAGTTATGGCATCATACAAACCCCACCAACAAGGATATTCACTTTTTTAGTTGTTCTAACTACAAGAAGGACACCCGTGGTAACTGTGAATCAAGGCATTATGTTCGTGCAGATGCGATAGAGCAAGTAGTGATGTTAGAACTTCGCAGACTTGCAAGGTATCTTGAAAGCAACGAGGAAGAATTTGCACAGCTTCTTGCGGACAAAACTAATGCGGATATGATAACCGAGCAAAAGAGGTTAGAGTCAGAACTCAACAAAGCCCTTGCCAGAAACAGCACTATTACCAATCTGCTTGCCAAAGCCTATGAGGACAATGTCGGCGGCAAGCTGACAGATGAAATGTTTATGCAGTTATCTCACAAATATGAGGTGGAACAATTTGAACTCAAGAGCAAAATCAACGAGCACAGAGAACGCCTTGCAAGAATCGGTGAGATGAAGCAGAACAAAAATGATTTTATCAAAGCTGTACGCAAGTTTATGGAAATGAAAACGCTGACAGCGCCAATGCTTCGTGAACTCATTGACCACATTGACGTTTACGAGAAGGAAGGTGCCAGCAAGAATTACACGCAGCACATTGTCATTTACTATCGCTTCGTCGGTGTGTTTGATTTACCTGACAAACAGGAGAATTACAAGGCTGATACAAGAAAAGGCGTGAATGTGGAATACATCACAACTCAAAAATCGGAATAAAAAGCATAACAGTCCTACTCAAAACCGTTATTCAACAAAAAATGAGTGTTCATAACAAAATCTGTTATGAGCACTCATTAAAAGAGAATGTTGTGTAGTTACTTGTTGTTTATAACCTTACATGTAATTATTATATGGCATATGATTTTAATTCGTGTAATAAGTAATTGATTCTATCAATTTCAAAATCCGTAAGATTACAATTGCTTGATAGAATATCATTAACTCTATAATAAAGTCTCTGCATAGATTTGTTATACTGTGATTCTTCTGTCGCATAATTAATAGATAAAATATCATAATATGCTGACATAAGATAATAGTATTTTATTGCACTAATCTCGCCGTTCTGATATTCATACTCTAGCGCCAGTCTTTGATAATTATTTGATATTTTATTGAAAACATCATATGACGGGTTTAATGTTGAAACACGTTGTTGTATATCTATTACATTTAACAAATCTTCTTCATTTGCAAGAGACTCTTTCCACTTTTCACAAACACCATATTCATTATACAAATGCTGCGAAGCTGTTACTTGATTTAAGAATTCATCCTCATAACTCAAATACGCTGAATTTGTGCCGGATTTTGAAACATAATCAGCATTTTCATATAGTGTTTGTAAATAATCAATTATTTCACCAGGTATAGCATCATGATCGATCATATACACGGTGTTTGAAACACTTGTAATCAAAGTGTCATCTATTTTTTTGTTTGATATAACAAAGTTAACATATGAATTAATATTAGCTTCTTTATTATTATCGACATTAGAATCCGAGATTAATGTGTTTTCAGATAGTTCGTTTTCTGCACGGTCTATGCAATGAGCAACTGTTTTGTTTGCCGAGTCTATTAATTCCAATGCAAGAGCATTAGTTTTAGGGTATATTGATAATGCAGATGCGAATAACAGTGCGATTACTGTAATTGTTTTCAATGGTTTGTATTTTGGTAAGATATTGAAATTTACAACATTTAATAATTTGTCCTTTATTTTTGGACTGAATTTATAAATAAGCTTAAATGCAATCCAACTTACAAGTATAGTTGGACAAACAAAAGCATATTTGATTATAGTTTCAATAAATACACTTATTATAAACATAAAAAGTGTAATAGCAATGAAAAGCAATACATATAGTGAATACTTACTATACTTTTTTGATTTTGATTTGCCTGAATTATCACTTGGCTCTTCACTTGAATACTCTTTGGAAGGTTTAGATGAGTTGTCCTTTTGAGAATTGTATTCATAAGAAAAGCTGTTTGGGGATTCTATCAAATCCAACAATTCATTGTAACTCATGGACAAATCATCACCCCCCCTATATATACTTTCTCTAATAAGCATTTTACCTGATTTTAGCAAAAAATCAATAACGATAATATTTTTTGTAAGTTTTAGGGGAAACTGTCTTCTTTCTTTCCAACTATTTGTATATATTGTATAAAACCAAAATATCAACACTATTAATAGTATCTGTTTGACAAGAAAAAACATAAAAAATAATGTTCTATGATGTTAGTTTTTTCGTTTTGAAAATAAGTTTCAAAGAAATGATATTTGCTATATAAGTTAACTTGGCAACAGCCAAATAATAGATAATTCACTATTCAAACCCTAAACTATAAAACATTTACCATACTATCATTATTATCAATGGTGGTGTACTTGAGTTACCTGACAAACAGGAGAATTACAAGGCTGACACAAGAAAGGGCGTAAATGTGGAATATATACTAAGTGCCAAGTCAACATAAGAAAAGCGAGCAGGCTTAAAAACCTGCTCGTTACATAGAAACTGAATAAAAAATGGAGTGTTCATACCGAATCCGCTATGAACACTCCAACTGGTCGAGGTGACAGGATTTGAACCTGCGGCCCCCACGTCCCGAACGTGGTGCTCTACCAAACTGAGCCACACCTCGTTATTATTTTGTGCGGTATATATTATTGCACATATTTATTAATTTTGCAAGCATTATTTATTTTTTTGACAAGTAATATTTTTCTCTGCTATAATTAAAGCGGTAAGGGGGAATAGATATGAAAAAATTTTTATGCATTTTTCTTTCTGTTATAACTGTCGGGATGCTTTTTTCATCATGTTCAAAGGTTGGCGAATACACTTTTGACAAGACGGTTGACGCAGGGCTGAGCATCGTTACCTTCAACTGCGCAGCGCCTTGGGGAAGCTATTCTAACGGCACCTCGTCGGGAAAACGTGTTAAACTTTTTGCGGCATATATGAATGCTGTTAAGCCCGACCTTATCGGCACTCAGGAAATGAACAGCAAGTGGCAGGAAAAGCTCAGCGAACTTATGCCTGACTACGCCTGCTATGGTGTTAAGCGCGGCGGTGACGACAAGGAAAGAACAAGCGAGATGAACTCAATTTTCTGGAAGAAGGACAAGTTTACCTGCATTTTCCAGGACACCTTCTGGCTTAGTGAAAGCGTTTCAACTGAGGGCAAATTCCCCGGTGCAGGCTGCAACAGAATCTGCAGTTTTGTTATTCTTCAAAACAATGAAACACTTGAAACTATAATCCATCTTAACACTCACCTCGACAACGAAAGCGAAGCCGCACGCCAATACGGCGCTGCGATTATAATGTCAAAGGTTGAAATGCTTCTTGACGAATATACAGGTGCAAAGATAATTCTTACAGGCGACCTCAACTGTGAAAAAGACAGCGAGGCCTATTCCGCATTCAAGGTTTCACTTAGTGACTGCAGCGATATATATGAAGGCGACAGCAAAGCCACTTATCATAACTGGGGACAGACCGACGAAGGAACGCCGATTGATTTTATTTTTACAAACGGCGAGGCTGTAAACTATCAGTATCTTGACGATATTTCAAACGGATATGTGTCCGACCATTACGGACTTTACGCACAGATAAACTGACAAACAAAAAAGGTTGACTTAAAAACAGTCAACCTTTTTCTTTGTGTCCCACATTGTCCCAGATGATTTGCAAACTTTTTATATTATTTTTTTATATATTTACTTTAGTTTTTATCTGGGACAATCCGGTACAGAATAATAAATTAAAAGACTGACATTAGGGTGACCCTACTGTCAGCCTTTTTTACTGCATTTCTTTATACCAATAATTCATATCTACATACTTGCTTGAAACAGCATCAAGCTCGCCCGTCTTGCTGTACTGCCATACATTATAACTTATATCATAACTCACTTCCGAGTTATAATCAGCCGCCCAGATAACTGTGCCGTCTGCAAGCTTTTTTGTATTTATCTTATGGGCAAGAACACTTGACGACGCATATACGCCCGCAGTTTTTCCCTTGTCAGTAACCGTTTTACAGAAGGTCTTGATTAAATCCGTGGCATCATTACGACTCAGCTTTGCGTCATAAAGCCTCCCCGCATGGTTGCCAAAGTCATCTGCTGCGTACTCAAAATCTATCACAATCGGAAGCTGTGGGTTTGCTTTTTTTACAGCTTTAAGCGCAAACTCCGCCTCCTCCTTTGCTTCGGTTTCGTTAGTTGCCTGCGAATAAAAGTACACTCCATAAGGAATTCCGGCTTTTTCGCACGCTGCAATATTATCCTTTGCGGTAAGGTCTTCGGTAATATCTCCCGTTATATACCCCCTGTATCCAACCCGGATAAACGCAAAGTCAATCTTACCCTTAAGCGACTCCCAATCAATTTCGCCGTTATGCTCTGACACGTCGATGCCATTGCTGACTTCCTTGGAAAACTCGTAAATCTCAACGTTCTTATTTCTGCTGGAGGTTGTAAAAACGCCGACGGACACTATAATAGCAAGCGCAAGACATAATGAAATCGCAGCAATAATATACTTAGATTTTATGTTTTTTTGCTTTTTTTTCTTTTTTGATTTGGCTTTGGTATGCCTCTTCTTTTGCGCCATATTTTTCTCTTTCACAATTTTTTACTATGGTAACACAAAACCAAATAAAAATCTACTATAATTTATATTGACAAAAGTATAAATGTTTGTTATAATCCTTGTAACGCTTTAATACCGCAAAGCGTTAAAGTACAAAAGAATCAATTTCATTATACATTTTATACTATTTTGAGGTGTTAATATGGACAATATGGCTAACACGGTATTCAAAAGGAAACTTCCTGTACCGAAGGACATCAAAGCTGAAATGCCGCTTTCAAAAAAGGCAGAGGCAATAAAGGAGAAAAGAGATAAAGAAATCACCTCTATCTTTACGGGTGAAAGTGACAAGCTTGCGCTTATCATCGGTCCGTGTTCTGCTGACAGAGCCGACAGCGTACTTGAATACATTGAAAGACTTGTTCCGATTCAGGAGCAGGTTAAAGATAAAATCGTGATTATACCGAGAATTTATACCGGCAAGCCGAGAACTACCGGCGCAGGCTACAAAGGTATGCTCCACCAGCCCGACCCCGATAAAGCTCCTGATATGCTTGAGGGTATAAAGGCTATTCGTGCGCTTCACCAGCAGGCTATTGAAAACACGGGGCTGACCTGTGCAGACGAGATGCTTTATCCCGAAAATCACCGATATCTTTCCGACATTCTTTCGTATGTTGCAGTCGGCGCGAGATCTGTAGAAAACCAGGAGCACAGACTTGTTTCTTCAGGACTTACCATTCCTGTCGGAATGAAAAATCCTACAAGCGGCGACTTTTCAATTATGCTCAATTCAATAAAAGCAGCACAGGGCGACCATATGTTTCTTTACAGAGGCTGGGAGGTTGAGTCAAAAGGAAATCCGCTTGCTCATGCAATCCTTCGCGGCAGTGTAGACAAACACGGAAGAAACCACGCAAACTATCACTACGAGGATTTGAAATATCTGTATGATTTATACTGTAACGGCGGCTACCAAAATCCTGCTGTTATTGTAGATACCAACCATTCAAACAGCGGTAAAAAGTATCTTGAGCAGATAAGAATTGCAAATGAAGTGCTCCATTCAATGCGCCACAGCAATGACATAAAAAGAATGATTAAAGGCTTTATGGTAGAAAGCTATCTTGTAGACGGAAGCCAGAAGGTTGAAGAAGGAATTTACGGAAAATCCATCACTGATCCGTGTATCGGATGGGAAAAAACCGAAGAGCTTATCTTTGCAATAGCAGACCAGTTATAAAAACAACGCCTTTCAGACAAAAAAGACCTTGGCAGTATGCCAAGGTCTTTTGTATTTATTCAGTTCATTGAAACCGTCATAACAACAGGGTTATGGTCGGTATTTATGAAACCGTAGTCAAGCGTTTCAAGGCTATTGATTTTTATGTTGTTGCTGACAATAAATCCGTCAATAAGCCAGTACTGAAAATCCGACTTATCCGCATTTGCATACGGCTTATAAAGTGATCTGCAGGAAGGATAGGTGCCATCCATTTTGAAGGTGAAATCAGGATAATTTTCCGCCTCGATAACAGGACAGGCCCAATCTATATACTGCGGATATTTCTGATAATCAGCATTTGAAAACGTCTGATTAAAATCGCCGCCTGCTATTACATAATTACCCTTATTATATTCCTCTTGCATAATATCCATAAGCATTGCAAGTTGTTTTGCCTTACCCTCACCGTCGTCATACGCCTCTAAATGAAGGTTGATTAAAACAAGCTCTTTGTCACTGTTTTCAATCGGCATTCTGTTTACCAATAGGCATCTTTTGAGATTAAACATACTCATCGGCCAAGAGAAAGGAACAGGGAGCTGAACACGGCTTGCATCGCTTACACGGTACTTTGAGAAGGTGGAAATACCTGCCTCAACCCTACCGGTCGGGCTATACATCGGAAGCGGAACAAAGCCCGCCTTAAAATTTGGCGCAAAAGTATAATTATAAGTATCCTGCGTAAAGGTTTCGGTAAAAGCTTCAAGCTCATTAATATGATACGACCTTCTCGAATTCACATCAAGCTCCTGAAGAAAAACTATGTCAGGGTCGAGCGCTTTTATACTGCTTTTCACAGCACCGATGTTTTCATTGACAACCGATTCCGATTCGCCGTAAACTCCGGTTCCGCCATCCCAATAGCAATCCTCACGCTCATCAAGCGCACCGTATCCGACGTTCCAGGAAAGAAGCTTCAACTCCTTGTCGGTGCTTATCTCCTGTGAAGCAGTACCGCCTATTTCAATAGTTTCAACATCCTGAACCTTGAGTTCAGTCGCGAACGCAAAGATAATAAAGCAGACAAGCGCCGCTATCACCAACGCTAAAAGCACTGCAACAGCACGCAAAATTGTTTTTATCGGCTTACGCTTTTCCATTAAAGCTCACTCCTTTATATTTATACTGAAATTATACCATATAACAAAGCCAATATCAATTACACTCTTTGCAAATTTCAAAACGCAAAACAAGGGTGAATTTGCCTTAATATTTAACGGTTCTCATCCACCCATACAAAAGAAAAAGAACTAACAAGCAGATGCCTGTTAGTTCTTTTTGGCTTGTATCGGAATACCCTCAGGCGCGAAAAGCGCCTTCCCCAACCGCTGCAGCGAAAGACATTTTGATTGCCTGTACAGCCGATTAAATCAATTGCATTTTCTTTTGTATTGAATTATAATGAATTCGACAAATCAACCTCTATTGGAGAATAGCGCTATGATATTATCAGAAAATTTTATCTGCTCCGGCGAAACATACAGTACTTTTGAGTGCCGTGTTCCTGCTCCGCTGTTTCACAAGAGCATTAACATTTCAGGCGGTATAAAGAAAGCCGAAATCACTGTTTGCGGACTTGGCTTTTACGAATTATATCTTAACGGTGTTTCTATTACAAAAGGCAGACTCTGCCCATATATAACCAACAGTGAGCAGGTTTTATATTACGATAACTACGATATTACCGAATTAATAAAAGAACATAACAGCTTTGAGTTCCTTTTGGGCAACGGCATGCAAAATGCATTCGGTGGCTTTATATGGGATTTTGAAAAAACAGAGCACCGTTCTTCTCCGAAACTTGCTTTTGCTGTTGAGTTGACTTACACCGACGGCAGAACAGAAATAATTGAAGCAGATAAAAGCGTTCTTGTCGCAGAGTCCAGTATTCTTTCAGACGATTTACGCCTCGGCGAAATATATGATGCAAATAAAAATGACAGGATATGGAAAAATGCGGTTATAACAAGAACGCCGCAGGGAGAAAAGCGGTTATCAAATATTAACCCCATTACAATAAGACAGGAATTAAAGCCCATCCGTATTTTTAAGGAGGGCAATGCTTTTATTTATGATTTTGGCATCAATACAGCGGGTGTTTGCCGTTTGCACATCTTTGCACAACAAAATCAAAAAGTTAAACTGACCTTTGCCGAAATACTGAAGGACGGAAAGTTTTTTGTAGACAACACAACCTTTGACCATAGCCGAGAAAAGTATTATCAGAGCGATACATACATCTGCAAAGAAGGAGAAAATGAATGGGCGCCTGCTTTTACTTATCATGGCTTCCGTTATGTTAAGGTTGAGGGAATAACGGATGAACAGGCAACGGATGATTTGCTGATTTATTTAGTATTCAATTCACACTTAGAGGAAATCGGCAAATTTTCCTGCGATGACGAAGTGATAAATAATCTTCACAAAATGGCGCTGAATTCCACTCTCTCAAACTTTCATCATTTCCCGACGGACTGTCCGCACAGAGAAAAGAACGGCTGGACTGCTGACGCAGCACTTTCGGCAGCGCATACTCTATTGTATTTTGAACCCACGGCAAACTACAAACAATGGCTCATCAGCATTTGCCATGCGCAAAATGAAGTCGGCGCACTTCCGGGTATTGTTCCGACTTGGGGTTGGGGCTTTGAATGGGGTAACGGTCCTGCGTGGGACAGCGTTATTACTGAGCTTCCGTATCAAATCTGGCAAAAAAGAAACGACCTTTCCGCTTTTGAAATATGCAAGGAAGCAACCATAAAATACATTGAATACCTGGACACAAGAAAAGATGAAAAAGGTCTTCTTGCCATAGGACTCGGCGACTGGTGTGCGCCCGATAATCCGCGCAAGGCACCGCTGATTCTGACCGACAGCATTGAGGCATTTGATATATCAGATAAAGCCTCGCAGATGTTTGGGGCAATCGGTGACGCTGAAAACGCAGCATATTGCAGCGCTTTTGCAAGCGATATGCGAAAGAGTATAAGAAAGCACCTTTTTAACAAGGAAACAGGTGTTTTTGAAGGCGGCTCGCAAACTTCACAGGCTATGGGAATATATTACGGCATTACAGAAGAAAGCGAAAAAGAAAAAGCCTTTAAGGTGTTGCTTGATATAATCAAACAGGACGATTATCATATTGCAACAGGGGTGCTTGGCGGCAGAGTACTTTTTCATCTGCTTGCCGAAAACGGCGAAATTGATACGGCAATACGAATTCTCAAGAACCCCACCCCGCCTTCATATATGCAGTGGGTGCAAAATGGCGACACAGCGCTTTGTGAGGGCTTTGGGGAATACAATGGCCTTTCCTCACACAATCATCATTTTTGGGGAAACATAAGCGCATTTTTTATGCAACAGATTTGCGGCATAAAGGTTGGCGCTGACACAATTAATATTGAACCTCATATACCAAGCGGTATGAACAGTGCCTGTGCAACCTATCGCAGTGTGTACGGGGCAGTATCTGTTAACTGGAAAAAAGAAGGTAACGCAGCGAGTTTTGATATCAAATGCCCGAAAAACTTAAAAGGTGTATTCAAATTCGGAAGCTATACCTGCCCTGTGTCTGAGATTAATGCACCATTACAATTTACCATAAAATATGATTAAAAATCTTAATATCGAAACCGCTGAAAAAGTGCGCAATTAGGATGCATAAATTTTGTACTTTTTGAGGGCAAAAAATCAATAAAAAATGGTCGAGCCGATCTCACGACGTGAGATGAAACGACTTAAAAGGGAAATTCCTAAAAACGGCCCCCGTTCAGCAAGAATAAAATTTGCACGAAAATGATTTTTCGGAGCCGAGCTTTTCAAAAAAACTTAAAGGCAGTGGAAGTGTAGTTGTGTTTCCGTTGCCTTTGTTTTTTTGTTGTGGTATAATCAAATCAACAGACTTGGATTTGTGAGGCACATTATGGAATACATTATAGTAACAAAAGATAACATAGAAAGCGAACATATCTGCTGCGCGATTTCAAATAACAACGACGTTCAGGTTGCGTCAAAAAAAGCGTGGCTTTCGGACAGATTTTCAGACGGTCTTGTTTTTCTGAAAAGCGTAGAAAGAGGCAAATGCTTTATTGAATATATCCCTGCCGAGAACGCGTGGAATCCGATTGAAGCGGACGGCTATATGTTCATTAACTGCCTCTGGGTTTCGGGCTCGTTTAAGGGGCACGGCTATTCAAACGATTTGCTCGGCGAATGTATTGCGGACAGCAAAAGCAAGGGAAAGAAGGGCTTGTGTATTCTTTCTTCTGCGAAGAAAAAGCCGTTTCTTGCCGACCCGAAATATTTGAAATACAAAGGTTTTGAGGTTTGTGACGAGGCGGATAACGGTATTCAGCTTTGGTATCTGCCGTTTGAAAAGGGAGCGGAAAAACCGTGTTTCAAAGAATGTGCAAAGCATCCGCATATTGACGATGGCGGTTACGTGCTTTACTACACGAGTCAATGCCCGTTTAACGCAAAGTACGTTCCGATTGTTGAAAAGACAGCCGAAGAACAGGGCGTGCCCTTCAAAGCGATTCATATAACCGATAAAACGGCTGCGCAAAACGCACCTACACCGATTACAAATTATGCCCTTTTCTTTGACGGCAAATACCTTACAAACGAGCAGATGAACGACAGAAGATTTTTAAAACTGTTAGCACGATAAATTGTGTTTTTAGAAACAGGAACGATAACGAAGTTATAATAATTCTTTATAACTCTCATAAAATGTGTTTATATAAACAATGAGAAAGCCCTGACCTCATTTCTTGCCGAATTTGTTGGTCAGAGGTCAGAGGTCAGGGTTAATGATTTGCTGGAATTTGAAAATATAAATCGCGCCGCTGCGCCGTTTTTGAATTAGGGTTTGAAGAAAAACGGATGAATTTCAGAAAGAAATTCAGAAATCGTTATTTCATAAGTGGTCAGATAAGTGGTCAAAGGCGTTTTTGACGAAAAAAAGCCCTCAAAGGCAGTTGCTTTTGAGGGTTGTTTTATTTGGCTGAAAATGAATTTTTTTGCACCGGAATTTTGCGTTTTCGGAAATTTTTGAAAGGCCCATAAAAAGCAGAAAAACCGCTATTTCTAGCGGTTTTTCGTGGTGGAAGAGGGTGGATTCGAACCACCGAAGTCGTTGACGGCAGATTTACAGTCTGCTCCCTTTGGCCACTCGGGAACTCTTCCAAGTA
>ODAJ012193068.1_pt1 | contig 18294 bp, 12 predicted proteins | sample 1539241 | NCBI WGS metagenome assembly ODAJ01 (sample SAMN02144231, study PRJEB22623) | gut metagenome | biome: sheep rumen | host: Ovis aries | place: New Zealand | reverse complement strand
TTGACCTATAGCTCAATTTGCAGGCTGGAACCTCTCTCAAAGCCCGATAAATACTGGCGTTCCGCACAATCAAGCTAGCTTGAGCAATAAATCGACGGTTGAAATTGCTCAATAGCTCATTTTGCAGGCTGAAACCGGCTTGAATCTCCGATAGACACTAACTTTGCAGCCATTTAAGGTATCAAAATAGCAAGGTTAGCATGTTCAAAATGAGATGTCATGTGTGTGGTAGTACACACACGAAAAAGAATGGAGTACGCAAGGGTGTACAGTTGTATAAATGTCAGGATTGCGGATACCAGTTCCGAGCAAGGATTGAGGTAAGTGAGGAAGACTTGTGGAATGCTTACCAGCAGGAGAAGCAGACGATCAAGGAGCTTTCTGAACGCTTTGGAATGAGCGTAGCCACCATCAAACGCAGGCTACATGGCATCAAGCGTGAATGGGCGCAACCGCCTCTGTCTGGTGAGGGCTTCGTGCACCTGGACGTTACCTACTGGGGACGCAGCTTCGGTGTGCTGCTGGCATTGGACGACCAGACTGGGAAACCTCTGTATTTAGCCTTCGTAAAGAGTGAGACGGTGAAGGACTACGAGGATGCTGTCAGCAGCATAAAGGGACGAGGCTACACCATCCGTGGGATAATCATAGACGGCAAACAGAGCCTGTTTAAGACGTTTTCTGAGTATCATGTACAGATGTGCCAATTCCACATGAAACAGATTATCAGACGCTATCTGACTCAGAATCCTAAGATGCATGCCAGTAAGGAGTTGAAAGCATTGGCGGACAGACTACACAGGGCAAATGAGGCTGATTTCAAGAAGGATTACCAAGAATGGAAAGAGAAGTGGAAAAACACGACAGGCCACAAGAGCCTGCACAAGGACGGAAAGATGCATTATACGCATCAGAGGCTCAGAGCTGCGATGAACAGCCTGAACTTCTATCTGCCTTACCTCTTTACCTACCAACGGGAGGATTGCAAGGGAATGCCTAACACGAACAACAAGATAGAAGGGACGTTCACTGATTTGAAGAAGAATCTGAACAACCACAGTGGCCTGACGAAGGAGAACCGCAAGCGGTTCATTTCTGGGTTTTTCTTGGCATTGGCAGAATCTCTAAGTATGGAAAAGCAGGAGCCGCGTTGATAGAGACTCCTGCCCATACTTGTCGATTTGCGCAGGCCTATTCCTCATGGAGTTGCTCCCCAGCAGAGCTCCACTATGCTTCAGACTGCGATGCAAAGGTACAAAATCGTCTCTGATTTACCAAATATCTGAGGATGAAATGCAACCTGCAATTTGAGCTATTGACTATCTACCACTCAAAATTAGCCTGCAAATTGAGCTATACGCCAAATTTTTTCTCACGCGGAGGCGCGGAGTCTTAGTGAGAGAGCTGAGAGAGTCTTTTCTTCACACAGAGGGAACAGAGGTACAGAGGTCTTTTCACGCGGAAGTCTTTCTTCATTTCACGCAGAGGCGCGGAGTATTTATAGAGAGAGCCGAGAGAGATTTTTCCTCACACAGAGGAAGGGAGGAAACAGAGAGAGCGACCTCCGGTCGCTTGACTCACAAACCCAAGAAAGACTCATAAGTACTAAAAACACCTCCCTGCCCAAAAGAACTCTATTCAACTCAAATCTACTCAACTCAAATGAACTCTCATTAACTCAAAAATACTCCTCCCATGACTCCAAATTCCTCCGCGCCTCTGCGTGAGGACGACTTCCGCGCGAAAAGACCTCTGTACCTCTGCCCCCTCTGTGTGAGAAAAGGTCTTCTGTTAGAGAAAAGAAAGACATGCATTCTCACGCAGAAGTTTTTTCTCACGCGGAGGCGCGGAGTCTTAGTGAGAGAGCTGAGAGAGTCTTTTCCTCACACAGAGGGGACAGAGGTACAGAGGTCTTTTCACGCGGAAGTCTTTCTTCATTTCACGCAGAGGCGCGGAGTATTTATAGAGAGAGCCGAGAGAGAGATTTTTCCTCACACAGAGGAAGGGAGGAAACAGAGTGAGCGACCTCCGGTCGCTTGACTCATAAGCTCAAAAAAGACTCATAAACACTAAGAACTCCTCCCAGCTCAAAAGAACTCTACTCAACTCTAAGAACTCTCATATCTCAAAAGACTCGCCTCAACTCAAATGAACTCTCATTAACTCAAAAATACTCCTCCCATGACTCCAAATTCCTCCGCGCCTCTGCGTGAGATAAAAAACCGGGTGAGAACGACTTCTGCGTGAAAATACCTCTTTACCTCTGTCCCCTCTGTGTGAGTAAAGACCCTCTGCTTGAGAAAAAAACTGCGTGATCAGCGGTGTCTGCGTGAGAAGAAAAAACAGGCCAACGCAAAAGGCACCCGCCAACGCAAACGGTGTTGACTGATGCCTTTTGTTGTCTTTTCCGAGGCTGGATTATGCTTTGGGTGTAGTGGGCGGGTTGGACTTCCGCGGACGGTTGTTTCTTCCTCCGCGGTGCCGGTTCTTGCCGCCGCCCTTTGAGCCCTCACCGCGTTTTTCGCCTTGTGGAGTTCGGCTGCTGCGGCTTTCTCCTTTGGCTGATTTACTGCCTTTGCCGCCTCTGCCTCCCTTGCCACTTCTGCCTCCTCTTCCTCCTCTGCCGCTCCTGCCACCGCGGCCGCGTCGGTCGTCGGGCATGGGTTTGTATTCGGGACCTTCGCCGATGCCTTCGGGCAGTGGCAGTTTGTCGATGGTTCGCTCGAGGAATTTCTCTATCTGCATGAAACTGCCAATCTCACGTCCGCGTACCAAAGTCACAGCGGTGCCGTTCTTGTTGGCACGGGCAGTACGGCCGATGCGGTGGACATAGTCTTCACAATCGCGCGGCACGTCGTAGTTGATGACCATCTCGATGTCGTCGATGTCGATGCCTCGCGCCACAATGTCGGTGGCCACGAGCACGTCTATTTGTCCACTCTTGAACTTGTACATGATTTCGTCGCGCTGGCTCTGGTCCAGGTCAGAGTGCATCTCGCCGCAGTTGATGTGCATGCGCAGCAGGTCTCGTGTGATGTCGCGCACCTTGAGCTTGGAGCCCGAAAACACGATGACACGGTGCGGCTCGTTGAGTTGGAACATGTGCTTCAGCACACGCAACTTCTGGTTCTCGTGGCACACGTAGGCTGCCTGCCGAATGTTTTCCGCGGGCTTGCTCACTGCCAGTTTCACTTCTACGGGGTTCTTGAGCAGAGTCTTGGCCAGCTGCTCTATTTTTGGCGGCATGGTGGCCGAGAACATGATGGTCTGGCAGTTTTCGGGCAGTTCCTTGGCGATTTTCAGGATGTCGTCGCTGAATCCCATGTCGAGCATTCGGTCGGCTTCGTCGAGCACGAAGAAGCTCACTTTGCTGAAGTCGGCATTGCCCATGGTCATGTGGCTGATGAGTCGTCCCGGAGTGGCAATGATGACGTCGGCGCCCATGCTCAGTCCTTTCACTTCCTGGTTGTAGCGGTTGCCGTCGTTGCCTCCATACACGGCCACGCTGCTCACCTCCTGCAGATAGTAGCCGAATCCCTGCATGGCTTGGTCAATCTGTTGTGCCAGCTCGCGTGTGGGGGCCATTATGACACAGTTGTTTGCGTCTTTGGGGTAGTAGCCGTCGTCGAGCAGACTCAGGATGGGCAGCAAATAAGCGGCGGTTTTTCCGGTTCCTGTCTGAGCTATGCCCAGTAGGTCGCGGCCGTCGAGAATCTCGGGTATGCACTTTTCCTGAATGGGCGTACATGTCTCGAAGCGCATGTCGTCGAGCGCGTCGAGTATGTTGTCGTTTAAATTAAGTTCGTCAAAATACATTTATTGCTCTTTTGTTTCTAATTGGGTGCGTGGCGGTAGCAGAAATAGGCTACCACCGTAAAAATGATGTTGGGTACCCATGCGGCCAGCATGGGCGGTGTGCCGGCGTTGATGGCAAACGTGGCCGATACGGTCTGCAGCATGATGTAGGTGAAGCTCAGAGCCAGTCCGATGCCCAGATAGAGCCCCATGCCTCCCTTTCGTTTGCGCGAGGAAAGCGACAGTCCGATGGTGGTGAGGATGAACGATGCAAACGACATGGCTATGCGCTTGTGGTACTCCACTTCGTACTGCACCACATTGGTGGAGCCGCGGTCAATCTGTTTGCTGATGTACTCGCGCAGCTCGGGACTGGTGAATGTTTCCTGCTGGCCCTTTGAGAACACCAGGTCGGTGGGTTCCATCATGATGAGTGTGTCCATCATGCCTCCACTGGTGATGTTCTCGCGCAGTCCTTGCAGCTTCCTTATTTTCCACGACATGGCTTTCCAGTGGAATTTGCTTTCCGACACCGTGTCGTACTGAATCTCGTTGGCCGTCATGTGGCTCACCAGTTTCTTGTTCTCAAACTTGTCCAGACAGAATCCGTAGCCGCGCTTGCGCGTGTTGTCGTAGTGCTGAATATAGGCAATGACGCCTTTTCCCACTTGCAGCTGCACGTTTTCTGCCGACGTGTTCTTCTTCTTGTTCTTGTACATCGACTCGAAGTTCTGTCTCACGATGGTTCCCTTGGGAATGACGTAGGCTCCCAGCGTGAAGGTCATCACCGTGATGAGTGCAGCCGAAATCATGTAGGGGCGCATGAGCCGCTTGAAGCTTACTCCTGCAGCCAGCATGGATATGATTTCGGAGTTGCCTGCCAGTTTGGAGGTGAAGAAAATGACGGCAATGAACACGAACAGCGGCGAGAACAGGTTGGCAAAGTAGGGCACGAAGTTGGCGTAGTAGTCAAAGACGATGGCCTTCAGGGGGGCATGATACTGCGTGAACTTGGCGAGGTTCTCGTTTACGTCGAAGACGATTGATATGGAGATGATCAGCACAATGGCAAAGAAATAGGTGCCAATGAACTTCCTGATGATGTACCAGTCGAGTTTCTTGATGTAGTGCAGCGGGTTGAGCACGCGCATCCATCTCATTTTCCTTCCCAACAGGCGCAGCTTGGCTCCTATCCATGCCAAGGCCACAAACAGCCAGTTGAGCTTGCGTCTGAGCCATCGGGCGGCCTTCAGCAGGCCGTCGAGCTTGCTTCGCAGAGTCTGGCCCGCTCTGAGCCATTTGTGGTATTTCCTGATTTTACTGTATTCCATGCTTTTTCTAAGAGTTTACAGTTGATGGTTGACGGTTGGCGGTTGACAGTTTACGGTTGACAGTTTACGGTTTACTGTTGCCGATGGCCATTTTCTCATTTGTCGTTTACACCCGTCGTCCCAGGTTGTCGATGACGCTTCGTTTCCATTGAGTGAAGTCGCCCGCGAGGATGTGCTGCCGCGCGTCTTTCACCAGCCGCAGGTAGAAGCTCAGGTTGTGGATCGAGGCTATCTGCATGGCCAGCAGTTCCTGTGCCTTGAACAGATGGTGCAGATAGGCCTTGGTGTGCAGTCGGTCGATGTCGCATCCGTCGGGGTCGATGGGGGAGAAGTCGGCTTCCCATTTCTTGTTGCGCATGTTCATCGTGCCTTCGTAGGTGAAGAGCATGGCATTGCGCCCGTTGCGAGTTGGCATCACGCAGTCGAACATATCGACGCCCCGCTCAATGGCTTCCAGAATGTTCTGCGGTGTGCCCACTCCCATGAGGTAGCGGGGTTTCTGCTTGGGCAGAATCTCGTTGACCACCTCAATCATGTCGTACATCACTTCGGTGGGCTCGCCCACGGCCAGTCCGCCGATGGCGTTGCCGTCGGCCTCTTTGTCGGCGACGTGCTTGGCGGCCTCTTGGCGAAGGTCCTTGTAGGTGCAGCCTTGCACGATGGGGAACAGGCTCTGCCGGTGGCCGTAGAGGGGCTCGGTTTCGTTGAAGCGCTTGAAGCATCGGTCCAGCCAGCGTTGCGTCAGTTGCAGGCTTTTCTTTGCGTACTGGTAGTCGCTCTGTCCCGGCGGGCACTCGTCGAAAGCCATCATGATGTCGGCGCCGATGACGCGTTGGGTGTCCATCACATTTTCGGGCGTGAAGAAGTGTTTCGAACCGTCGATGTGCGAGCGGAATTCGCACCCCTCTTCGCGCAGCTTGCGTATGCCCGTCAGCGAGAACACCTGAAAACCGCCCGAGTCGGTCAGTATGGGGCGGTCCCATGTGTTGAACTTGTGCAGTCCTCCCGCCTGGCGCAGGATGTCAAGCCCCGGCCGCAGATACAGGTGGTAGGTGTTGCCCAAAATGATTTGGGCCTTCACCTGCTGTCGCAGTTCGCTGAAGTGTACGCCTTTCACGCTTCCGCATGTTCCCACGGGCATGAAGATGGGGGTCTCTATTGTTCCGTGGTCGGTGGTGATGAGTCCGGCGCGCGCGTCGCTGGCCGTGTCGGTGTGTTGTAGCTCGAATGTCATTTAGCCCCCCATTCTGCTCCCGACGGAGCTCTTTTCGGCTTTCTGGCTATGGATGTTCTCTCCGTTGCATTCTCCGAGGGTTCCTCGGCGATGGTGAAATCCACCGGATTCTTCACTATCTGGTTGGTCAGCGCAAAGTCCCACACTTCCTGGATGTTCTCCACGTAGTGGAACTCCACTCCCTTGAGATAAACCTCGGGAATCTCGTCGATGTCCTTCTTGTTCTCCTTGCACATCACGATGTCGGTGATGCCGGCCCGCTTTGCGGCCAGTATCTTCTCCTTGATGCCGCCCACAGGAAGCACTTTTCCGCGCAGCGTTATTTCTCCTGTCATGGCCGTGTTCTTGCGCACCTTTCGCTGGGTGATTGCCGAGGCGATGGAGGTGGCAATGGTGATGCCGGCCGACGGGCCGTCCTTTGGCGTGGCGCCTTCGGGCACGTGGATGTGTATGTTCCACTGGTCGAAGATGCGGTAGTCAACGCCCAGTCGGTCGATGTGCGCCTTGACATACTCCAGGGCAATCACCGCCGATTCTTTCATCACGTCGCCCAGGTTGCCCGTGAGCGTCAGTTTTCCGGCCTTGCCCTTCGAGAGCGATGTCTCTATGAACAGAATTTCGCCGCCCACGCTGGTCCATGCCAGACCCGTCACCACGCCGGCGTAGTCGTTACCCTGATAGATGTCGCGGTAGAAGGGCGGTTTGCCCAGCAGGTCTTCCAGCTTGTCGGGCGTGATTTTCTCGTAGGGCATCAGTCCTTCCATCTCCTTCTTGTAGGCCAGTTTGCGGAACGCCTTGTTCACCTGCTTTTCCAGCTGGCGCACACCGCTTTCGCGGGTGTATTGCTCAATGATTTTCTCAATGGCGGCCTTGTTGAACGTAGGTTTGTCCTTCAGCGTGTTCAGTCCGGTGTTGTCCAGTTCGCGCGGAATGAGGTGCCGCTTGGCGATTTCTATTTTCTCTTCGGTGATGTAGCCGCTCACCTCGATGATTTCCATTCGGTCGAGCAGCGGTCGCGGAATGGTGTTCAGGTCGTTGGCGGTGGCGATGAAGAGCACTTTCGACAGGTCGTAGTCCACGTCCAGATAGTTGTCGTGGAAGGCGTTGTTCTGCTCGGGGTCGAGCACTTCGAGCAGTGCCGAAGCCGGGTCGCCGTTGTGTGTTTGTTGCGTCACCTTGTCAATCTCGTCCAGAATGAACACGGGGTTCGACGACCCAGCCTTCTGTATGCTCTTGATGATTCGTCCGGGCATGGCGCCGATGTAGGTGCGCCGGTGGCCGCGTATCTCTGCCTCGTCGTGCAGTCCGCCCAGCGAAATGCGCACGTACTTGCGGTTCATCGACTCGGCGATGCTCTTTCCCAGGCTGGTCTTGCCCACGCCCGGGGGGCCGTAGAGGCAGATGATGGGGCTCTTCAGGTCGCCGCGCAGACTGAGCACGGCGATGTATTCCAGTATTCGCTCCTTCACCTTCTCCATGCCGTAGTGGTCGCGGTTGAGGATGCGCTGGGCGCGCTTCAGGTTGAGGTCGTCCTTGGTGAACTCGTTCCAGGGCAGTCCCACCAGCGTTTGCAGATAGTTCAGCTGAACGCTGTATTCAGGACTTTGGGGGTTGAGCAGGTCCAGTTTGTCAACCTCCTTGTTGAAGGTCTTGGCCACTTCCTCGGGCCATTTTTTCTTTTCAGCCTGCTCTATCAGTTCCTTCCGCTCGGGCGAGCCTTCGCCCGTGCCCAGTTCTTCCTTGATGTTCTTGATTTGTTGTTGCAAGAAGTACTCGCGCTGCTGTTCGTCCAGGTCTTCGCGGGTTTTCGAGCGTATGTTGTGCTTCAGTTCCAGCAGCTGCGTTTCGCGGTAGAGCACCTTCAGCGTGTTCATCACCCTGTTGGTCATGTTGCCCTCCTTCAGCAGTGCGTACTTCTCCTTCACGTCGAAGGGCATGTTCGAGCAGATGTAGTTGGTCACAATCACCGGGTTGGTGATGTTCTGCAGTGCGAAGATGCTCTCGTCGGGCAGCTCGTCGTTCATTTTGATGTAGTCGGCGGCCGTGTTGCGCAGGTCGTCCACCGCCGTTTCATACACCTTGTCGCCCGCCTCGGGCAGCTCCTCGGGGGCCAACTCGGTCAGTCCGCGAAGGTATGGGCGTGTTTTGGTGATGGCTTTCAGCGAGCAGCGTCCCAAGCCCTGGGTGATGATGGAGACGTTGTTGCCCGTTCCCGGCAATTCTAACACCCTGATGACCTTGGCATAGACGCCATAGTCATAGAGGTCGTTGAATGTGGGGTTTTCAACGTCCTGGTCTTTTTGGCTGAAAATGGCAAAAACGATGTCGGAGTTCTCTTTCAGTCGCTCCACCAATGCAAGACTCGAATTGCGGCCAATCAAGATGGGGGTTATTACACCTGGAAAGAGCAGCAGGTTGCGCGTGGCCAAAATGGGAACTTCTCCCTTCACATTTATTTCAAACAGTTTGGCGATGTCACCCTCGTAGTCGGCAATCATCGAAAATGCCGTATTTTGTATCTTCGTCATATCTTTCTTTAACTAATACTTTCTCGTTTGGCTGGCAAAGGTACTAAATTTTGCTGATATTCGCCCGCAGCGGAAAGATATTTTATTTAATAAGGTGCCATTATTCACAAATATTCGCTAATTTTGCACCCACAACCTCCAAAAAGTCAGCCCTGCGTCATGTCAAACAGCTTTTTCCAGTTCCGCCAGTTCACCGTCCGCCAAGAGCATTGCGCCATGAAGGTGGGCACCGACGGCACCCTGCTCGGTGCCTGGGCTCGTGGTGGCAACCGTGTGCTCGACATTGGCACCGGCACCGGGCTCATCGCCCTCATGATGGCACAGCGCTTTCCAAAGGCTTACGTCACGGCCATCGACATCGATGCCGACGCCTGCAGACAGGCGCACGAAAATGTGCTCGCTTCTCCGTTCGCCGAGCGCATCTCGGTGGAGCACGTCTCCTTGCAGCGTTTCTGTGACGAACGCTTGCACGGCGCTGATGGTCAGCACGATGACCGTTTCGCTTGTTTCGACTCCATTGTGAGCAATCCGCCCTTTTTCGTCCATTCGCTCCGGGCTCCCGATGCACAGCGTTCGGTGGCCCGACATGCCGACACGCTCTCTTATGCCGACCTCTTCGGCTGCGTAGCCCGGCTGCTGGCCCACGAAGGGGAGTTCTCGGCCATTGTCCCCTTCGACTGCCGTGAGCCGTTCATGGCCCAAGCTTATCTCCACGGTCTTCATCTGGCGCGCCTCTGCGCCGTCAAGACAACGCCTCGCAAGCAACCTCGCCGCTATCTGCTCGCCTTCTGCCGCCACAGTGTCCATGCCGTAGAACAGACCGAAGGCGTCATCGACGATGCTCCCAACCAGAAATCCGAATGGTACAGTCAGCTCACGCGCGACTTCTATCTCTGACTGTCGATTCTCACCCCCCCCATAGTTCGCTTCTTCATGTCCGTGTTGGTTTTTATTGGTTTTTGAACGACGCGGAGCGTTATTCTTCCATCTATGTGGATGATTTAAACTACAAAGGATTTGCTGGTACGATTGCGGATAATCATAAAAAAATATCTCTTCCGACAATAAAAAAGCATATCTTCCGGCAATAAAAAAACATCTCTCGAGAATAAAAAAATATCTCCCGACGTTGGCTCGAAATTCTCTAGAAAATTTCAACGCAACGTCGGGAGATGTTTTTGTGCTGTAGGCATTGGTGCCAGCAGTGTCCTGTTATATGCGGTTCAGCCTTCGTAGCAGCTTCTTGTTGATGGCCTGTATGTTGCGGCTTTGCTTGGTGATGTCCTCGCGCACGGCGTGGATGTCGTTGAACAGTTCGCTGAAAGCCGTCTGCACCATGTTAGGCTGCCGTTTGCTCTTGTCGGCATCGGGGTTCACCACAATCTTGATGCCTCGGCTGACGAGCGAGATGTCAACGTCGGCGTCGGCCATGGTGGGGTCGCCGTCGAAGTGGATGCAACCGGGTTTTTCGCGGTGGATGTGCAGCTGCTTGGCCTTGAAAGTCTTTATTTTCGAGTTCTTGTCGATGGTTTTGTTGAACAGGTCGATGCTTATCTGCGGCGCGTCGAGCAGGTCGAACGGCTCCATGATGATGACGTCGAGCAGTCCGTCGCTCATCGAGGCCTGCGGGGCAATGTAGGCGTTGTTGCCATACTGCGACGCATTGGCGCACGAAATGAGAAACGCCTTGTAGCGCTTCTTCCCCGTTTCGTCGATGATCTCGTAGGTTTCGGGCTGGTAGCTCAGTCCCTCTTTCAGCACGTTCTCGGCATAAGTGATGGGGCCTCGTTTGCCCGACATGGCAAATTTCATGCTGATGAACGCGTCGAACCCCATGCCGCAGGTGCAGAAGAAAGGCAGCCCGTTGATGATGCCGTAGTCCAGGCTGTGAATCTCGCAGCGGTTGATGATTTCTATGGACTTGCGCACGTTCATGGGCAGCATCAGGTGGCGCGCCAGCCCGTTGCCCGAGCCGCAGGGCACTATGGCCAGTGCAGAGTCCGACTGGGTGATGCTACGGGCCACCTCGTTCACGGTGCCGTCGCCCCCCACGGCGGCCACGATGTCGATGCCCTCGGCCTTGGCCTTGTTGGCTATCTCGCAGGCGTGGCCAGCATATTGGGTCGTGCAGATGTCATAGTCGAAACGCTCTTTGTCGATGGTTTCGTCAATGAGTTTCGGGATTCCGGCTTTGCTCGATGTGCCCGAAATGGGGTTCATGATGAAAGTGATTCTCTTTTTTGTCACGGTTGCAAATTTAATAAATCTCCTCAAAAATAATCTACTTTTCCATAGAAATTTTGATGAAAGTGAACTTTTCTGAAAATTTATGCCGTTTTTGCGCAAACTTTTTGTAACTTTGCAGCCTGTATTAATTAAAGTAGAAATCTACACCTATTTATAATGGGACAATTACAAGAAAGGTATAAGGCCTACCGCGAACCACAAGAGTTCATTGCCAAGGGTGTTTATCCTTATTTCCGGGCTATTGAGGGAAAGCAAGGAACAGAAGTGGAGATGGGCGGCCACAAAGTGCTGATGTTCGGTTCGAACGCATATACAGGCTTAACTGGCGACCAACGAATTATTGATGCTGCTAAAGCCGCCCTCGACAAATACGGTTCGGGTTGTGCAGGAAGCCGTTTCCTCAACGGAACGCTCGACTTGCATGTTCAATTGGAGAAGGAAATCTCCGAGTTCATCGGCAAAGACGACTGTCTTTGCTTCTCGACGGGCTTTTCCGTGAATCAGGGTGTCATTCCTATGGTTGTAGGAAAAGACGACTACGTGATATGCGACGACCGCGACCATGCAAGCATTGTCGATGGCCGTCGTTTGGCGTTTGCCAAGCAGCTGCACTATAAGCACAACGACATGGAAGACCTGGAGCGTGTGCTTCAGAAACTTCCCCACGAGGCCATCAAGCTCATCGTGGTCGATGGAGTCTTCTCCATGGAAGGCGACTTGGTGAAACTGCCCGAAATCGTCGAGCTGAAGCACAAATACAACTGCTCCATCATGGTGGACGAGGCCCACGGAATAGGTGTCTTCGGCAAGCAGGGACGCGGTGTTTGCGACCACTTCGGGTTGACCGACGAGGTGGATCTCATCATGGGAACCTTCTCGAAGTCGCTGGCCAGCATCGGAGGATTCATTGCATCCGACGCCGACACCATCAACTGGCTGCGCCACTCGTGCCGCACCTACATCTTCTCGGCATCCAACACACCGGCCGCCACGGCAGCTGCCATGGAGGCACTCCACATCATCCAGAAAGAGCCCGAACGCATAGAAAAACTGTGGCAGGTGACCCGCTACGCGCTGAAGCGTTTCCGCGAGGAAGGCTTCGAAATCGGGGAAACAGAGAGCCCCATCATCCCCCTCTACGTGCGCGACAAGGAAAAGACATTCCTCGTGACGGCACTGGCCTTCAACGCAGGCGTATTCATCAATCCCGTCATTCCGCCCGCATGCGCTCCGCAGGACACACTGGTGCGTTTCGCACTCATGGCCACCCACACCGAGGAGCAGGTGGAGCGTGGAGTCCAGGCACTCAAGAAAATCTTCGTGGAGCAAGGCATCATCAAGTAGAGTTTGCGGTATGAATCATGAGGTTTAAAAAAGCTTAATGCTTGGAAAAATCTCATTCCTTCAAACCTCAAACCTCGAATATTTGTTGTACCTTTGCAGCCGCAAATCCGAAATGAGCTTGCAATCGAGGTGTAGCGCAGTTGGTAGCGTTCCTGGTTTGGGACCAGGCTGTCGCAGGTTCGAGTCCTGTCACCTCGACCCCCACTCATAAAAAAACGGGCCGCTGATTCATGACGAGTCAGCGGCCTGTTTTTGTTTCTGTTCAGTCTCTCTTTTTCCGCATTCCCGATACTGGCAGCGCCTTGCATCTTTCGAGGGCTTCGTGTGGAAAAGTGTGCGGCAGTCAATTCAACATGTTCGGCGAAAGGTTAGTCAAGTCGATGGTGGCGCCGCCAGCGTGCACGTCAGCGAGAGGTTTGCAAACCAGCCTTTGCCGAAGTCGAATCTGCCGGACGGTATTTCATTCATGTTTCTTGCTGACATGATAGAGAGTTAACGACGGATGTCTGCAATAATCAATGGCAGTAAGCATTATTCTCGTGTCGGTCTTCATTTTGTTTACATAGTCGGTGATACGCTTGTCGAATTCATCCCCGTCGGGCGCTTCGATGATATAGTCCACGTGGTTGATGTATTCTGCGGGGAAGATGCCAACGAAATAGCAGGTGTCGCAAACTGGCTTCGCCTCATAGAACAGAGAGAATGGACAGACCAAGACATCCGACGGCTTGAATTGCTGCCGCTTCACAAAAGAGTGAACACGGTCGCTGTTCCAATGTTCATCGGGCAACATCGACTTGACGCCAATAACCGATGTGGCCAAGGCTGCCAAACCATACACCATAAGCCACAATCGGCGTCTGCCGGCCATGGACGTGATGGAAAACAACAGTGGAAGGAAGGCCATCCAGTGGTAATAGGGGGCGAAGCGTCCTGCCAAATTCATAAAGAGGGGCACAAAGAACGCACAGACCAATAGGAGGAATCCTTCGTCGCTCGCCAGTCGGCACTTGTCGTTCTTGAAACTGGTCGCGTATGCCGTCAGCGTGACAACCGACAGTATGAGGAAACTGTGGTATTCAGCAATTGATGCAAGCCGTACAACGAAGCTTCTGCCCGTGGCAAGTTCTGAAAGTTTCTGCGTGTAGGGCGAAGCATCGTAGTTTAGCATCTCACCAACCCACGGAAGCACTGCCAAAGCCATGTCCGACAATGTGGCCGAATATTGCACAATGCTACAGACAAAAGCCCCCAACCGACCATTAAACAGCATGAAGAGCGACACCCAGAGCAGCCCCAGCCCGAAGCCTGCCAGCAGAAGAGGGAGCAAGGCGACAAGCTCCTTGCGCCGCCTCTTCATCACGATGACGGAAAACAGCCAAAGGGCGCACAGATATACGGCAGACTGAATGCCCGAACAGAAGAGAAGGGAAGAAGTGCCGACAACGGCCATGCGGGCAGGAAGCGACTTTGCCCGCAAATAATGGTCAGTGGCCAAGGCGGTAAGGCTGGCAACGAGTGCGCCCAACATGTCGGGCCGGCCATTGCGATACATCCATGCCATCTCGCTGTTGCCCCAGAACAGCACCGCAAACAGGGCTGTCGTCCATAGGGTCAGTTCCATCCCATGACGTTTCATGAGCCGCAGACATGTACCTCCCAGCGCGAACGCAATGAGAAGATTCAGGCTCCTGGCAACCACCATGCCGCCTCCGAAGAGCCACATCCACACGGCGGCTGTCATCTGGTAAAGCGGCGGATAGGTCGAGAAGGGATACTGTCCGACCACGCGATACCAGGCCGTAGTCTCCCATCGGCCATGAAACGCTGCATTATATGACGTGTCGAGCATCATCACTTCGTCCACCCAAGGAGCCAGATTGCTCAGCGTGGCGAGGTTGACGATGATGAACGCCAACGACAGCAGAACGTATGCATATACGTTCTTACTTTCTACCAGTTTCATGTTCCTACTGTCAGAGTCGTCCCTTGACGTCGTTGCCTGCGCCTGTTCCCTTATACTTCGATCGGGCAGGATTGAAGTTATATCGAATGGTGAGTTTCAGGCTGCGGTTGTCTGTCCGCTTGTCCAGGTAGAACTGATGGACGTCGCTGAAGATGGTAATCTTCTGCCGCATGGAGGCAAAGATGTCGTTGAAGGCCAGTTTCACACTCAGGCGGTCGTGGAAGAAAGCCTTGTAAAGGCTCAGGTCGAACTGCCAAGACTGACCGAGGTGGATGTTCTCCGAGTCACCGGCCGAGCGCCACGACAAGTCTGCATTCAGCCAGACATCCTGGGGCAGGTTGACGGCATTGTTAAGGCGGATGATGCGCATCGGCTCGTTCATCTTCTTGCTCTCGGCCAGGTATTTCACCTCCAAGTCCTGCCACATCATGGCGAGCATGAGCTGGGGGTGATAACAGCCAAACGTGGGCGCAAGATGGAGCATGGCCTGCAAGGTGTTGAAGCCGCTGGTGTTGTTCTTCTGCAGCAGCGCGATTGTCGGGTCGCCGTTGTAGCTGGAATAGGAACTGACGATGTAGTCATGAACATGGGCATAGTCAATCATCGCCATCATCCACTTCCAGTTGAGAGCCAGCGAGAGATTGTCACGATAGGTCGGGCGCAAGTAGGGATTGCCGCTCTCGTAGAGGTATCGGTTGATGTAGGTCAGATTGTTCGTCAGCTGGCCGAAGGCCGGTCGGTTGATGTTCCGGGCGTAGCTGAGCCGTGCCTGCGCCTTGCCTAAGGGGTAGGACAGCATGGCCGAGGGGAACACATCGTTATACGTGCGGGTGGTGTCACTGGTGTTGATCGTTCCATAGTATCGGCTGTCAACATGCTCATAGCGCAAGCCGAGTTTTGCCGTCAACTTGCCAAATCTTTGCGTCAGTTCTGCAAACAAGGCCCCGCTGGTCTCCTTGGTCTCCGTACTGCTGCTGGCAATGATTCTCTCCGGGTTGAGAAAATCGTCAGTACGGCGCACAGAACTGCCCTCTGCGCCCAATTCGAGTTTCCCTTTCCATACCGGATGGCCTGCTACGAGTTTGGCGGCATAGAGCCGGTTCTTGGCCTCGCTGCATGTCGTTACCTTGCGGCTTTCGCTTGCCTTGGCCACCTCAGTCGTAAAGGCATCGACGGTCTCGTTCTGAACCACCATGTCGGCATTGGCATCTATCGACCATTTGCCCACGGTGCCCGAATAGTAGGCATTGACGTTGTGTTCGATTCTTTGGGTCTTCTCCTGGCCGTCACCTGTCAGCTGATCCTCGGCTGTCTCGTCCTCGAATGCATCGGTCACAAAATTGCTTTCCTGACGGGATGGTCGCGAGGTGGCGGTGTAGGTCATGCCGATGGCGTGATGATCGTCGAACAGGTAGTTGAATCCCAACTTTCCATAATAGATATTGGTATGGGGCCTGTAGTTGGTGATGCTCTGCTGCTTGTAGTGCGAGGCGGGTTCCTGCGGATAGGGGTGCGGGAGATAAGTGTCCTGACGGCTTGTGTTGTCCACCTTCATCCGGAAGTCTTCTATGTCTGCCGTCGCGAAGAGGTCGAGGCCACCGACGCGATAGTTGACGTTGATCTCCTCTTGGCCGAAGAGGTAATGATTGATGCCTGCCAAGGTCTTGTTGTTGAAACTGAATCCTTCGCCAAGAGGTCGGATAGTCTTGATGCGGATGACGGAACGCACCGAGGCGTCGTATTTCGCGCCAGGCGTCATGACAACCTCCACGTCCTTGATTTGCTCGCTGCTCAGTTGGTTGAGTTCACCCAGGTCACGCATCTGCCGGCCATTGACATAGACGAGTGGTTTGCCGCGGCCCAACACTTCGATGCTGCTGCCGTTAAGCAGCACACCCGGTATATGCGTGAGCACATCGCCAGCAGTACCCATCTTAGAGAGGTAACTGCCCTCAACAGTGGTCACAAAGGCATCATCCTTGATTCTCACCAACGGACGGGTGCCTTTCACTTCCACACCGTTCAGCCTGTAGCTGTCTGGCTGCATCCGTATGGTGCCAAGTTCGTTGCCCCTGAATTGCCTTGTGATAGTCTTATACCCGACGAATGAAATGCGAGCCACAACAGGCTTCACATCGCAGGGGATGACGAAGAGGCCCGCCTCATTGCTCACGCCACCACCAACGACCGTTGAGTCTGATGGATGAAGCAGGCAGACATTGGCGTATGCAATGGGCAGGCCTTTTTCGTCGATGATGTTGCCCTTGTATCGGGTGCTTGTCTTTTGAATGCACTCCACAAACAGAGCACCCTTTCCCAACTCTGCCACCCGTATGGGATAGAATCCTATGATCTGGCGGAGGGCGTCGGGCACGGATCGGTGCTTGATGCTGGTGGTCACGCGGAAGTCCTCCAACTCATTGTACATGAAGCTGATGGTGTAGTCACGCGACAGCTCGTTGAGGTCGCGCAGGGCCTCAGACATGGTGACGTTGTCATAGTTGCGTGTGATTTGCTGTGCCTGCGCTTGGCATAGACACAACAGGGCGATAAGAGAAATAATGAGGCGCTTCATCATCTGACAATCAGTTTACGGTCCTCAACAGTCAGATTGACCTGTTCGAACATGTTCAACTTCTCGATGACCTCCTGCAGGCTCTCGTCCTGGTTCCACACGAAATAGAAACGCAGCTGGCCCGCCTGCTCGTTCTGCAAGTCCATCTCGAGGTGATGATGGACGGCAATGTCCTTGGCGATGCTGTCGAGTGTGACGTTGTCAAAAACACAGGTAGCCCCCCTCTCATCCCCCCTGGGGGGGAAGTCACAACTTGCGGAAAGTCTCTCCCCCGTGGGGGAGTCTGAGGGGGCTCGGCTTTCCCCTACGGGGGGAGTGACGGGGGCTTGGCTTGTGGTGAGGCTCCAGACTGCCGCAATGGCAATGCCTGACAATGTTAATACGCCAATGAGTATAGCTGCCACTTTCCGCCACGTATGCATCGGGCGAACAGAGGATATATGCTGCCGGGCGAACTGCCGCCATGCCTCGTCCGTGTCGGCCTCTTGGTCAAGGTCGTCCATCATGGCTTCTATTTCCTGATCGGAAAACTTGTCGGGTTCTTCCTGCATGTCGTGGAACAACTGCTTGTTGTGGTCGTTTGTCTTCATAAGCCTTTCGGATTAAAATGGTTCTTGATTTCTTTCAAGGCGTGTGAAAGATGTTTCCATACGGCCACGCGGCTGATGCTTTCTGTTGAGGCTATCTCCTCATAACTATACCCTTCGGTGAAACGCAGGCGGAAGATGCGTTGCTCTTGCTCGGTCAGACGGCCGATGACAAACTCTACGATGTCGGCCATGCGTTCATCCTCGTTCTCCGCATCGGCCGCCTGCTCTGCAGTGGCAGGCAACATGCGGAGCCTCGTTTCCTGGTGGCGTAGCCGTTTCAGACACTGGTTGCGAACGCTCGTCAGCAAGTAGCGTTCCTCGCTTTCGGGCAACAATGCTGTCCGCCCACGGAGCAGTCCTTCAAAGATGTCGCTGACCACATCCTTGCTCTCCTGTTCGTCGTAGAGGATAGTGCGTGCCACCCTCAGCATCTTGGCATAGTGCTGCATGAACAGCCGTTGGATATCATGTCTTTCCATCACGTCTTTTTTACATTAATACCCATCAGCCATTCGAAATGCTAACCCGGAAACAAACTTTTTTATGATTATCCGCAATCGTACCACCAAATCCTTTGTAGCTTAAAGCATCCAAATAGATGGAAGAATAACGCTCCGCGTCTCATTGCTTTTCCCTTCGGCCAGCGACCGTTGGTTCCCGAGCAAGCTCGCCTACCCGTAGCCT
>ODAJ012146160.1_pt1 | contig 18309 bp, 20 predicted proteins | sample 1539241 | NCBI WGS metagenome assembly ODAJ01 (sample SAMN02144231, study PRJEB22623) | gut metagenome | biome: sheep rumen | host: Ovis aries | place: New Zealand | reverse complement strand
CGGCAATGGTGGCCAATGTTTATGACTGGTAAGTTTCACGGAGACTGAACCCTAAAATTAGCTGTGCTAATCGCCAGCTAATCAGAAGGGCAAACCCGAGGCTTACAGAGACGATCTGAGAGAGACTTTAAAAGACAGCGGAATCGTTTCTAAGCCTTACAAATCCTGACAATTTAAAGCTTCGTCTGACGAGGGTGAGCGAACACCTTTCTACCTTCTAAGCGAAGGGTCGGAGGTTCAAATCCTCTCAGGGACGTGTAAGAATTATGGAATGATTTAGTAAATAATCTAGATCATTCCATTTTTGTTTACCTGGTTTTCTTTCCTTCAGGAATGAAATTACTGCTAATAAAAAAGAATAATCATTAGCAGGCTGCTAATAAAATCAATTCATTTACTAACAATGATTTCTATGGATGAAACTAATATCCGGCAGAAAGTATAAAAATAAACTCTGTCAAGGGTATCTAAGCCGGGTATTCGTGCATCATTATAGAATATCTTTCTAATAAAACAGGTATCGTTATTAGCAGAACAATATAAGATTTATTAGCAATTGCTAAGAGTCAATATCTGTTCCAATGATGGATAGGAATGATGATTCAAAAGCATTTGCTCTATAGATGGGTAGCCCGTTTGGATTGGATGATAACTAATACTCCAGTCCGAACGGGCTTTTGTCGTCTCTGATAAGATGTTGGAAAGCCGAGGATTGGAAATACGATAAAGAGGAGTGATGAACAAATGGGAACGGGAGAAAACTTACTATATAAAAGAGACCTTGAAGAAATGATCATTGAGGTCGAAGTAGAGAGACTGCGGGACTTCCGCAATCATCCCTATAAGATTCAGGAAGACCAGCAATTGCAAAGTCTCAAGGAAAGCATCCAGAAATATGGCATCCTTACCCCGCTGATCATACGGCCAGTCCCGGAAGGATACTACGAGATTATATCTGGACACAGGAGGAGATTTATAGCAAAGATGCTTGGTTTTCGGAAAGTCCCAGTGATCATAAGGGTGATGAAAGATGATGAAGCCGTGATTGCCATGGTAGATGCCAATAACCAGCGTGAATCAGTAAGTATCAGTGAAAAAGCATTTGCTTATAAGATGAAATATGAAGCAGTGAGGAGGACTTCTGGTAGAAAAAAGGAGTCCGGTAGTCAGGCTGGCTACCATTTCAAAGGAAAGAAAACGGTAGAGCTATGGCAAGCAGATACACATTTTTAAGCCTGTTATTCCTCTGTCTGTGAAAGCAGCAGAGGCTAGCGGAGAAGGAATCAGTATATTCCGCTACTATCCAAAAAATCAGGTCGCATTTGCTTACAAAGAATTAACCAGGACAGACTGCGATAGCAGTCTGCCCAAGTGCGGGTCTTTTTTTCTATCTTTACAAAAAGGGGAGATGAGAGTATAAAGAAGAATGGATTGAAACTCGCCGGTATTTCGTAGAGGCAGATTGTTTCGGTCCCGATTCCATGAAAAGATGTTGGAGGTGGTGAGTCGATTGAGTAGTAATGATAAACAGAATCTGAATCAAAGTGATAATAATGTGCCGGACAGCAGGATCAGGCAGCAGAAAAAGAAAGTCCTGACGGTCATGCTTCTGGCTTTGGCAGTTGTGGTCGTGGGCATCATCATGACGCATAGGTATTCTGTTCACCATGAGACCATTAAGGAGGCTATGAGGGATGCCGTTTTGCATGATATCAATCAGGTTCGTCTTCCCGGAGGGATTATGGCGGATCCGTCTTTGATCTCAGGATTCATTGTCACGGCTCTTCTGTTGGTTTTTGCTCTCCTGCTGCGTGTTTTTGCCCTTCCGCGGTTCCAATATGTGCCCGGAAAGCTGCAGATGCTGATTGAAATGTGGGTGGGTTTGTTTGACGGCCTGGCAAAGGGGAACAGTCCTCATCGGAATAAGGCTTTGGGGGCTTATATTTTTGCCGCAGGCAGTTATATTTTTGTTGGCACCATGTTTGAGTTGTTTGGCTTCCAGGTGCTGACCAGCCAGGGACATTCGGTTTCTCTTCCGGCGCCACTGGCCAATATTAATGGGGCGATCGCCGTGGGATGTTTTTCCTACCTCTTTATTGTATTCGGAGGGGTTGTGGCAAATGGTCCCAAGGGCATCCTGAAGGCTCTCAAGGAGTTTTCCCTGCCCCTGTCTATGACTTTCCGTCTCTTTGGTGCATTGCTTTCCGGTATGCTGACGACGGAGCTTGTCTACTATTATATTACCCTTAGCTTTTTCCTGCCTGTTGTGGTCGGCGTACTTTTTACGGTTTTGCATGCGGTGATACAGGCCTATGTACTGACTATGCTGACTTCCGTCTACTATGGTGAGGTTTCGGAGGTTACGGAATCCAGGAAGAAAAAGAAGAAAGAAGATAAGGACGGTGAGGGGGATGTGCAGCCCCAGCAGGCCTGAAACTGCATGAGAAACTAAGAATATTTCGAAAACATTTCCTGAAAAAATAGAGAATGAAGGCAGAGGCAGACGAGATAGAGTAGATTCGAACGGACAATGGGATGCAGCGGTATTCGCATGAGCTTTATCCCAATCGGTCGGATTCGGTAAGGAAGGTCTGCCCAAGAAGGAGGAAAATCATGATAAAGATAGTGAAACCGATGGCTGTTATGTTGGCATTGCTGATTCTTGTATTAGGCGGCGTAGCCGTTGGAGGGACGGTTTCCCTTCAGGCAAAGGGGACAGGAGCTGAGGCCCAGGTGAATGAAGAGCCGGGAGCCCCGAAGGAAGAGGCAGTTGCCGGTTCCGGTGACTTAGCCAATGCCGGTAAGGCCGTTGGCGCAGCCATTGCCATCGGACTGGCTGCTTTAGGTGGTGCCCTTGCTATGGGTAATGCAATCAGTAAGGCCAATGAAGGAATTGCCAGACAGCCGGAGGCGGATGGCAAGATCCGTACGGTCCTGATGCTGGGTCTGGTATTTATAGAGACGGTTGTTATCTATGCTTTGATTACATCCATCCTGATCATCTTTGTAATGTAAATAACAGGAGGCGAGAACACTATGCCGCTTGGAATTGATTTTGTACAGATATTACTTCATTTATTTAATGTAATCATCCTTTTTGGCGGGCTTTATTATATTCTCTTTGGCCCGGTGAAAAAGTTTATGGACCAGAGGGAAGAACATTATCGTCAGCTGGATGAGGAGAAGACCCAGGCTCTTGCCGATGCCCAGAAGATGAAAGAAGATTATGACAAACAGCTTCAGGCATCTGCAGACCAGATCCTGGTGGAGAAACAGAAAGCGACCCGGGAGATCCAGGAGCTTCGCCAGCAGAAGGTTACAGAAGCCCAGGAGGAGGCCCGGCGTATCATCAAGAAGGCTGAGGGAGAAGGCAACAGAAGGAAGGAAGAAATCGTGGCCGGAGCCCGGGAGGAGATATCCAATCTTATTGCCGATGCGGCGGATAAGCTTCTCCAGGATGGGGATACCGACGATTTCTATGATGCCTTCTTAGACGAAGTCGAAAGGGGTGCGGAGCATGAGTGAGGATTCGAAAAAGAGGCTTGCCAAAGCTTATCTTTATTCTAATACCGCACCGAATGATGAGAGGAAGAAACGATTTCTCGATTTTTTAAAAAATAAATATCAGCAGGAATTTGAACTCCTCTGGGTAGAAGACCCGAAGATTTCTTCCGGTTTTAAGCTGATCGTGGGGAATGAAATCTACGACTGGACCCGGAAGGGAAGGGTTCAGCAGTTAAAGGAAATGTTCCAGGAGAGGGTGACGGACGCGGCCGAGAAGGAGGAGCCGGAGCGGATCGATTATATCACCCTTCTTAAGACTTCTCTGGATTCCTGGAAACTGGAAGCCATTCCGGAGGAGGAAGGCGTTGTCATCATGGTTGGTGACGGGATTGTTTTTGCCGAAGGTCTGGAAAGTGTAGTATACGGAGAGATCGTTGTTTTTGATTCCGGTGTAAAGGGCATGGTCCAGGATCTTCGTCCGGATAGTGTCGGTATCATCTTATTTGGTGATGAGGAAGCGGTTATGGAAGGCAGCCGGGTCCGCCGGACCAAAAAGACAGCCGGTGTCCCCGTCGGGGAAGGCTTCCTCGGCAGGGTCGTAGATGCTCTGGGTAATCCGGTGGATGACCAGGGGGCTGTCATGTCTATGGACTATCTGCCCATCGAGGCTTCGGCGCCGGAGATTATCGAGCGCCAGGCAGTTGATACCCCTATGAATACAGGAATCCTTTGTATTGATTCCATGTTTCCTATCGGCCGGGGCCAGCGTGAGCTTATTATCGGAGACCGCCAGACCGGAAAGACAGCGATTGCCATCGATACTATTTTAAATCAGAAGGGCAATGATGTAATCTGCATCTATGTGGCGATTGGCCAGAAGGCCAGCAGTATTGCCCAGCTGGTGGCATCTCTACGGAAAAAGGGTGCCATGGAGTATACGATTGTGGTCAATGCTTCGGCTAGTGAATCTGCGCCCATGCAGTTTATCGCTCCCTATTCCGGTACGGCTATGGCTGAGTATTTTATGAGAAAGGGCCGGGATGTTCTGATTGTCTATGATGATCTGTCAAAGCATGCGATTGCTTACCGAGCCCTGTCCCTTTTGCTGGAGCGTTCTCCGGGACGTGAGGCTTATCCGGGCGATGTTTTCTACCTTCACTCCAGATTGCTGGAGCGTTCTGCCCGCCTGGCAGACGAGATCGGAGGCGGAAGCATCACAGCCCTTCCGATTGTAGAAACCCAGGCCGGAGATGTGTCGGCCTATATTCCTACCAATATTATTTCCATTACAGACGGACAGATTTTCCTGGAGTCCGACCTCTTCTTCTCGGGCCAGCGTCCGGCTGTCAATGTCGGTCTGTCGGTATCCCGTGTCGGTGGTGCGGCACAGACCAAGGCCATGAAGAAGGCGACCGGAAGCATTCGTCTGGATCTGGCCCAGTACAGGGAGATGGAAGTCTTCACCCAGTTCTCCAGTGATCTGGATGAAGCGACCAAGAAGAGACTGATGTATGGTCAGGGCCTTATGCACTTGCTGCGACAGACCCAGGGAGCACCCTATTCCCTTTCCCAGCAGGTTATCCTCCTGGTAGCCGGGACCGCCCACATTCTCCAGGACATTCCTGTTGGTCAGATTGCAGATTTCCGCAAGAGACTCCTGGCCCACTTTAAAGTACAGGCTTCCGACCTCTGCGAGACCATCGACGAAACCGGTATCCTGGAAGACACAGACAAGGAGCGGATTATCAATATAGCCAACTTATTCCTTCGGACTTACCAGAGGGAAATGGAGGCGAAAAAAGCAGCGGCCAGGGAAGAGGAAGCTGCCCAAAAAGAAGAGTCCGCCCGGAATGCCTGAGGAAGAGACTGACAGCTGAGACAGAGGGCCTCAGAGGAACTGCTACGCTGCCAATCCAAAGGATAAAAGAATCAGGATCGTTGAAAGATATATAGGTTGAAAGATATATAGAAGTAGATAAAGGATTCGATTATGGCAAATGTTTCAGATACGAAAAGTCGAATAGTCAGTGTTGAAAATACACATAAGATCACCAATGCCATGTATCTGATCTCCTCGACCAAGCTGCAGAAGGCCAAGCAGAATCTGAATAAGACCCGGCCCTTTTTCCAGATGATGGAGAATGAAATCAAGCGGATCTTTCAGACAGAGACCGATGTCCGTTCCAGGTATTTTTATCCGGAAACAGGACGAAAACCTGCAGAGACCTACGCCTATCTGGTCATCACGGCCGACAAGGGGCTGGCCGGCTCTTATAATTATAATGTAATTAAACAGGCCGCCCTGGAGATGGAGAAGCATAAAAAGGTGAAGCTGTATGTGGTAGGAGAATACGGGAGAAGATATTATTACAAGCATAATATCCCCATCGAGCATTCCTTCCTTTACACTGCCCAGAATCCGACCATGCACCGGGCCAGGGAGATTGCCCATATCCTTTTGACAGAATATGATGCTGGGAGAGTGGACGAGATTCGTGTCATCTACAGTGACATGGAAAATGAACTGAATTCCACGGTCAAGCGGATGAACCTCCTCCCCTTTGAGAGGAAACCCTTCCTGACCCCGGAAGATGAAAGAAGCGGAAGGGATGTCCACTATCAGTTTTATCCGTCGGTGACGGAAGTGATTAATAATATTATCCCAGCCTATATCTCGGGCTTTATCTACGGAGCTCTGGTGGACAGTTTCTCGGCAGAGCAGAATGCCAGGATGACGGCCATGGATTCGGCCAACAAGAATGCGCAGGAGATCCTGGGGAACCTCCGCCTTCAGTATAACCGCGTTCGCCAGTCCGCGATCACCCGGGAGATCACTGAGATTTCTGCCGGTGCCAAAGCCCAGAAAAATGCTCGCAAGGGAGGCAGATAAGCCATGTATACAGGAACAATAATCCAGGTCTCCGGACCTGTTATCGATGTACAGTTTCAAAAAAGACAGCTTCCCCGGATTCGGGAAGCTCTGACTGTGGAGGTGGATGGAAAGACGCGGACCATGGAAGTTTCCCAGCACCTGGGCCATTCGATTGCCCGGTGTATTATCCTGGCCCAGAGTGACGGCCTCCACCGGGGAATGAAAGTGGTTTCCACCGGGGACAACATCCGTGTGCCGGTGGGGGATGTGACCATCGGCCGCATGTTCAATGTCCTGGGAGAGCCCATCGACGGAGGGGGAGCCCTTCCGGAGGATGTGGAGAAATGGAGAATTTACCGTAAAGCTCCTTCCTTTGCCGACCAGAATATCGATGTAGAAATTCTAGAGACGGGAATTAAGGTCATTGACTTGCTTGAACCCTATGCCCGGGGTGGAAAGATCGGTCTGTTCGGTGGAGCCGGTGTCGGAAAAACCGTATTGATCCAGGAGCTGATCCATAATGTAGCCATGGAGCACAACGGTTATTCCATCTTTACCGGCGTCGGAGAGCGAAGCCGTGAGGGAAATGACCTCTGGAATGAGATGAAGGAAAGCGGAACCATCGATAAAACCGCCATGGTATTCGGGCAGATGAACGAATCACCCGGTGTGCGTATGAGAGTGGCCCTGACCGGCCTGACCATGGCCGAGTATTTCCGTGATGTGGAAAAACGGAATGTCCTTCTCTTCATCGATAACATTTTCCGTTTTGTCCAGGCCGGTTCTGAGGTATCGACCTTGCTGGGCCATATGCCTTCAGCTGTAGGCTACCAGCCCACACTGGCCCAGGAAATGGGATCACTCCAGGAGAGGATCACCTCGACCCAGGAAGGGTCCGTAACTTCCGTCCAGGCCGTCTATGTTCCGGCCGACGACCTGACTGACCCGGCCCCGTCCACAACCTTTACCCATCTGGATGCCACCACGGTTTTATCCAGAAATATTGCGGAGCAGGGAATCTATCCCGCCGTTGACCCTCTGGGATCCACCTCAAGAATTCTGGAGCCCGATGTGGTGGGGGAAGAACACTATCAGACAGCCCGCGGGGTTCAGGAATGCTTACAAAAATACAATGAGCTGCAGGATATCATTGCCATACTGGGTATCGAAGAACTCTCGGACGAAGACCGGAGCATCGTGGCCAGAGCAAGGCGGATCATCCGATTCCTGTCCCAGCCCATGTTTGTGGCAGAGAAGTTCACCGGAATTGAAGGACGCTACGTTCCCCTGAAGGAAACGATCAAAGGCTTCAAAGGCATTTTAAATGGGGAATATGATGACCTGCCGGAAGAGGCCTTCTACAATGTTGGAACCATAGAGGAAGCCGTGATCAAGGCGAAAAACCTTCAGTAAGAAAGGGTATCTCGAGCTTTAGGAGGTGCTTATGAATACATTTTCATTGCGAATCTATGAGGCAGATGATACTTTCCTGATCGGAGAGGCTGAGATGGTCATTGTGCCGACCCCCGATGGGGAATATGGTGTGATGGCCCATCACGAAAACATGGTGGTTTCCGTAGCTCCCGGTGAGCTTAAGTACCGGCTGGCCGGACAGGAATTAAAGTATGCATTCGTTGCCAGCGGGATGATGCGGATTGAGGACAATGATGTCCTGATTCTGACAGAAGCAGCAGAACATCCGGAAGAAATCGATATGGTAAGGGTACGCCGTAAGGAAGCGGAAGCCAAAGAAGCCATGCTGCAGAAAAAGAGTATCAAAGACTACTACCTGGCCCAGGCGACACTCATCCGGTCGATCAACCGGATGCGGGTCAAGAATGACGCCGGCCGGTAGAATCATAAGAAACCAATCGCATCAATCATTTGCCGGAACAGAAAAATGAAAAACATCAAGCCATCCTTTGCCAATTCGCTGCGAGGATGGTTTTTCTTTGCCCTATCCTGTATTTTCACAAAGAAGGATAGGGCATTTTTGTTGAATTCAACGGGGCCTCAGTATATAATGATAACAATATAAAGCAACAGAAGTTGACACATATTTCTATTTTATACTTATATATTCTATTTCCGTGATTTCTATCTTTATCATATCATAAGGGTTACATCATGAATTTATATCTGTAAGGGTTGCATCATGAATCTATATCTATAAGGATTGCATTTCGAATCCGGATAAAAAGCAGGAGGATACAGGCATGGTAAGAGGCAGAGAGAATACGAATCATTGGAACCATCAGAAAAAAATACCTGGCTTATTCCGGCTATTGCAACTGCATTTTTATTAATTTCTGCAGTGGGACCGGTTCAGGCCGCCGGATTGGACAAGACTGGTCTGTCCGGGAAACGGCCTTCTGTGCAGACATATACACCGACCGATGACAAGTGGGGCACGTCGGAAGAACTCTTTTCAGGTTATGTGGACCGGGAAATGATGACCGGCGGGGAGAATGCGGATCCGGGCAAAACAGAAGACTCTTCTAACCAGCCAGGGTCCATCAGCGCAAAAAATGATACAGGAAGCAGGTTGCTTACGGGTGGGAATAAAGCAGTATATCAGGCTCTGAGAACCCTTATTGCCGAAACCGCTGCCGGGAAACGAGAATCGACAGAGTATGAGATCGGCGTAGATTTTGCGGCCTTCGGATTGGAGAATAAAAGGTTTACGGCGAAAGACCTGGGCGTGACCAGCCTGACAGAAGCAGGGACTTCGATATCAGATGAAGCCAATGATGCCATGCTGGATAAATTGAATTTTGACCTGGATAAGGTTATTACCGCCTTGCTTGTGGATTGCCCTTATGATCTCTACTGGTACGATAAAACCAGGAGTGATGATTCCGAGGGCACAAGTGCATGGATGCAAGCGTATTACAGTGTTCGAAAAGACAATAACTGGAATGGAGATATATAGCTCACATATACTTTCAAAACTGATGCCCGTCTTCAAAGGTGGTGAGCAATTACTGCCGAAAAACAGATACTTTGATGGAAAATCAGATTTCAAAGAACAAAGCGGAAAAAAACTATTTTGTTTCCTTGAATTAAGGGTATGGGGAGTTTCAGAGATTGGGGAATTTAAGTTGCCATCACTAGTAATGGGAGTGCCTGTAATTGGACGTGATGTTGATTTCATGGGCGATGAGCTGCGTGTGTTTGATGAGAATGTTCCTCTAGGTGGTATGTTTTTTCCACCGGATTATTATAACAAAGGGAGAAGTGTGTCGATATCCCAGTTAAAATTACCGGATAGTTACATATCCTTTGCAGGATTCCAATTTGGGATATACGGAGGAATATCATATATAAAATTAAATGATGGATTACAAAAGTTTGGAGGTTTTAATTTAGAAAGCGTTGATATTTATAGATCGCCCGGAAGTAATATAATAGACTATCCTATCGATAATAATCACAGACATCCTGCTTATATAGAGGAAATTGAGATTCCGTCATCTCTAAAAACAATAGTGTTTAATGCTATAGGATCAGAAGTGAAGAGAGTTTCTTTAAATCCTAACAATCCGTACTTTGTTGACCGTCAAGGAATAATATTTACTTCTAATTATGCATGCTACCAAACCTTGATATAATGTTCTTACGGCATTTCTTTCATAATCAGTAATCATTCTAGATGACATAACCTTATCCTCCGTTTTAAATTCAGTTGCTTCTTCGATCAATAATCTACCTTGCTTTACATGGAAATATTTTTCTATATCTGAAATGATCTCTGTGTCACCCGGACTATTTATTCCATATCTCCATTTTTTTATCGCTTCAACAGATGTGCAGATCGCAGAAGCCATATTTTCACGAAACTCTTGCTCTGATTTTACTAGCTCCAGGCTTTTATCCTGGCTTAATTTGAACAGGTATAGTTTCTTAAAATCACTATGATTAAACCTATATTTTTTGCCATCTATAATATAAGTTTTTGTTTTACGTTGTTTCATAGGCCCTCCTTTAAATGGTGGTGAATCCGAAGATATATAGACAATTGATCTATTCAATGAAACCTATCGGACGACGATATATTTCATCTTGGTACCTTTTCTGTTACTGATATTTTTATAGTATCATTTGAAAAGATACTTATAAAGGTTAAGCAAAATATACAATTAACAAACCTCTAAATTAATGTTATAAATAATTTCCTTTGGAGTAGCTTGCTAAACTCAAAGTGATGATAAAGCTTATTTTCAAATTCAAACTGCTAAGCAGCCAGATCCAAACTATACAATTCAGCCAAATAGGGAAGCATTCGATTCAATTGTTCGACTAGACGCATAACACCAAAATCTCTGCTTCGTTTGCCAGCCATCGTATTGATCAGGATGCCCGATCTACACATTTCATAAGGTCTACGGTTGTATACAGTTGTGAAAGCATAGAGCCTTTCATTATTCCGGGTAATAATGTAGTAATCTAACTTTCTGTCTTTGCCACAAAAGTTTTTGATACCGATAATCTTCAAGTTGTTTTCCAATCGTACTTTTTTCATGTTTGGCCTCCACTAATAAGATGGGTAGTAATCTAAACTATTCTTGCCTCAATAGCTATCGGTTCGTGTTTATCAATCTCTAGTATTTTTTTCCTCCTTTAGAGATCCAGTTTCGTAACCGATCAGTCTTTGTATCTTCTGAACTTAAAATACCATCTGGAGAAGCCAAAAAAAAGTGAGAGCAAATAGTCTGCCCTAATCTCCCAAAACGTACCAGTTTTTTTATTAGTCATTGGAGGTTTACCTTCCAGAAAACATATTTGAAAGATGTTTTTCCATCGCCAGACAGATGGTACCATGATTTGAACAAATTTCTCCCAAATATTGAAATGAGCAGATTTGATATTAGAGTAAAAAGGCATTTATGATTTTAATATAAAAAAAGACTTTTTAGTATTGCACGAATTAAATAGCTATCATTTACGAGGAATTTGATGTATGAAAATTTTTGGGCTAACTGTTGACAATATAAAATGTCAAACAGGAAATATAAAATTAAAGCAAGGATTATTGTTGTTAAACGATAAAAGATTAGGAGAATGGTACGAAAAGGTTAATCAACCCATTTTGTTTATCCCAAAAGAAACCATTTCTAAAAAGAAATTATATATGAAACTAAATACGATGTCTTATTGTATCCCTACATTAAAGATAATCAGAAAGAAGGTTTCTTTTGACGAGTTAATCGGTGACTTAATACGGGGAATAGATATTGATTTCGAATATTATAATGTAATAGATTTTTCAGATATTAAATGTGAAAGAAAAGGAGAGATTTCATTTGAGAAACTGTCTAATATGTCTGATCAAGAGGTTTTCGAATTATCATTACAAAAAAATGATAAAGGATTGGCCACCACTTCAGCAATAAAAGCTACAAAGTATAGAAGGAAAAAAACTCATGCGTATGATTACGATTGGGTTAGCAAGAGTATTTCTCCTGAAGCCACCTATTACCAATACCATGGAAAATTCGAAGATTAATAAAAAATGAAGAGATAAGAGCTAAGCCAATATATAAATAATAAAAAAGGGCAAACATTGACAAAGTGACCGGATATGTACTGCAAGTACATGAAATCAGGGGTGTGAGAGGGCTTATAGTCTACCAGATAAGCGATGATGCTGCCAACACATGTAGATTTACATACCGATGAAGGGTTTGAGCTATGAAAGAGCAGGACTTTATTAATCTTTTAAGAGGATATCCGGAATGCCTATTTGATGAGAGAAAATTTCGAGCAAAACTAAGTAATCTATTTCCAAGGGACGTTCAAATGAATAATATTCTTGTGGATTTGTTTCATTTGGGCCTTCCAAGAGAAATCGAAGAACTTGAGATCATTAGTGATTCCCTATATTACAAATACAAAAAGAAGGTTGTTAAAATCTATGGAACTGACCAAAAACTTGCGGATGATGCGATCCTGTTCTGGTTTGTTTGCTATGGGAAGAGTGTTCTGAACCGGACATTGAAAATATCTGCAATCGCATCGGAAGTTCCCGGAGGTAGCTCCGGGCAGTCGTTGAGAGGAATTAAAGAGAAAAATTTTAATAATTGTTCTTTCAAAGTCACGTTGCCACAGATGATAGTACTCGATGGTGTTCTAAAGCTGAATTTCCGGGTAATGTCTAAAGTGGGAATCAGTGTAGATATCTCGCTGGATGAAACATATCTTTCAGATAAACTAAATCGTAAATATGATAATTACTATATGGGTGAGTGTAAGACCAAGGAAGTGAACAACAAGGTCTTCTCACTGGATATCCCAATCAAAGGAAGAAATTTTATATCGTCTGATTCGGTTCTTGTACTCTACTTTTTGGCCGATGATGGACGAAGGTACGAGATTGGTTATAACACAAAAAGGAACACCGGGATTAGACTGGATTATGTCATTAGCCGGCGGCTTAGCGATAAAGAACATTCGCGATTGAAAGAAAGCATCCGACAGGCTAAGCCGGCACGAATATTAAGAGGTTCAGATGATCTCTCTGGAGAGAAAGGTGGGTTGGGAAGAAGAGGAGATGCCCCAACGGTTCAGATTCCAAAGATAGAGGAATATAAAAAGGCTCTGTTAAGGGAGAAGTATTTTCTGAAGAATGAAGGCGGACGCAAACATAAACTAACAAACGGGACGTTGATCAACCATAAAAATGGACTCAGCACGTATAGTCTTGAGATGGAAGCTGAACTGAATTTATCGGATGACGCACCGATTACATTATATGTTGGGGCAAATGAGGCGACCGGCAGCGTGCTCGTGTGCGAAGGGTTCCAGATTATCGTCATTGTTGACAAAGATTTCGGAGCAAGAATAAGTCAAGCGATGCTGGGGGTTGAGCCGTGGAAACTTCTTGAAGCCCTGGTGAATAAGCTAGACAGTATCAATGCAAGCAACCGGATTGCTATGAAACTGATCAAGGAAGGTCCAGGATTGGCCACTATGGATTCTGCAAAGATGATTCCGAAGGGACAACATGAAGCGATACGAGCTGCAAGAAATAACGAGATCACAGTAATATGGGGACCGCCTGGCACCGGCAAAACTTACACGATGGCGCAGATCGCCCGGGAAGCACTTCAAAAAGGGAAAACGATCCTGGTTGTCTCCCATAGTAATGTTTCTGTCGATGGTGTTGTGAAGCAGACAGTCGCGGGATTGCGGAATGCAGGAATGGATAAGCTTCTTACAGAGGGGAACGTACTTCGTTACGGTTATGTCCGGGATGAAGAGCTTTCCCAGGATTCTTATGCAGTGGCATATAACTATGTTCTGAATCATAGGCCGGATCTGAAACAAAAAATAGACCGGTTCCATCAGGAAAAGGAACATCTGCTAAGGACAGGAAACTATCATTCCTATAAGGGAGAGCAGATTGAAGAAGATCTGAAAAAACTTCGGGCAGAAGTACGCAGTGAAGAGCGTAAATATGCGTCGAAAGCAAAGCTGGTAGCCACAACAATCTCAAAGGTGACTATTGATTCCTTGTTTGATGAAAAGGAATACGATATCGTCATGTTTGATGAGGTCAGTATGGCATATGTTCCACAGGTTATCTGTGCTGCATCTTATGCACGGGAAAAGCTGATTCTAGTAGGTGACTTCCGTCAGCTGGCCCCGATTGTACAATCTGAAGCGAAGACAGTACTGGGTGTGGATATTTTCTCATATCTGGGCATCTCAAGTTGGACGAAAGTGTGCCCACACCCCTGGCTCGTAATGCTGAACGAACAGAGACGTATGCATCCTGCTATTTCAGCTTTTCCAAATAAATATATATACAATAAGCTCCTTTTTGATCATGATAGTTAATATCTAATTATAAGGTATTTTTTATTAAAAATAATAGATAAAAGATTCATAATAATAAAAATTTTGATATAAGAATAAAGCAATTCAAACAGTGGCAATTTATTGACGGGAAGACATAACGGATATATAATTTTTTTGGCACAATGTCAGAACAAAAATAAGAACTAATTGAGATTGGAAAAGAATATGAAAATATATATCGCATCCCCCTTCTTCAGTGATCGGGAGAGGAAGATCCTGACAAGGGCAGAGAATATTTTGAGGGAGAGGGGCTTTGAAGTGTTTTCTCCAAGAGAACATACAGTCCCTGAAGAAGAGGAAGGAACTCCGGCATGGAGCAGAAAGATATTTGACATTGACCGCCGGGGGATTGACCGGGCAGATTGTCTGGTCATGCTTTACTGGGGCAATTTCAGTGATACCGGAACTGCCTGGGAATGCGGGTATGCTTATGCGATTGGAAAACCTGTCCTTGTGGTTCACCTGGGAGATTCCTCCAACCTGATGGTCCATGAAGGATCCCACAGCAGCCTGAAGTCGGTGACGGAATTGAAGGACTATGATTTTGAAGCCATGCCGAAAAGCATATACACAGGGAAAATGTATTAGATCGATAGAGGGAACCCCAGGGGCGTGTCTGTGAAAAATACCGGGAGGAGATGACATTGAAGGAACGTAAAGCACTGATTCAATATGAAAATACAATTCCCGGCATTTTTTGCGCCGGAACAATCGCTTCGCTGCAGAGGTTTTGGTGGAGGGAAAACCGGAGACGGTACATGTGAAGAATACCGGACGGCTTAAGGAATTGCTGCTCCCAGAGTCCAGGATTACCCTTCAAAAGGCGGATCAGCCGAACAGAAAGACTGCCTATGACCTGATCTCTGTTTACAAACCAGGGCTGGAATGGGTCAATATCGACAGTCTTGTGCCAAACAAGCTGATGAAACAGTATCTGATGGCTATGAATTACGACCTGGTAAAACCGGAGTATCGTTATGGAGATTCCAGGTTTGACTTTTACATGGAGCGAGGGAAAGAGAGATTACTTATGGAAGTAAAGGGCTGCACACTGGCAGTGGATCTGAAACAGGGAATCGGGATGTTTCCCGATGCTCCCACCAGCCGGGGTGTGAAACACTTAGAAGAGCTGACTGCGGCGGCGAAGGAAGGCTATCATTGTCAGATTGCCTTTGTCATCCAGATGAATGGAATCCACCGCGTAGTCCCTAACGATGAAACCCAGCCTGAATTCGGACAGGCCCTGGCCCGGGCAGTCAAGGCCGGCGTCCAAGTCGCCCACTACAGCTGTCATGTGGGGGCAGACACGATTCAGATTGTCGGTATGAATATTGATTCTAATGCTGATTCTGTGGAATTGAGGAGTATATAAAATGAAACGATCGATCATCATCGGGTGGGCTCAAATCGTTGCAGGACTTTTTGTTTTTGCTTTCGGAGTGCATCTGACTATCTTTGCAAATATCGGCCTTGCGCCATGGGACTGCCTGGGGATGGGCATTTCCTATCATACGCCTTTCAATTATGGCATATCCATGACAATGATGGCCTTAATCATCCTTGGAATTGATATGATTCTCAGGGAAAAAATCGGATACGGGACGGTGATCGATGCCCTGCTGACAGGTAATTTTGTTCAGCTTTTCAACAGTTTTAATCCGTTGCCCCTGAACGACAGTTTATGGAAGGGTATCCTGATCATGCTGGCAGGATTTGTCTTTATGGCTCTGGGCATGGCAATTTACATGAAGAGTGAGCAGTGCTGCGGACCCAGGGATGCCTTGCTCGTCGGGCTCGGCAAACGTCTGCCGAGGGTTCCCATCGGCATAGTGGCTGCCGTATTGTGGGCCGTTGTGCTTCTGGTGGGATGGCTGCTGGGCGGTCCGATCGGCATAGGCACTGTCATAAGTACTTTCGGAGCGGGGTTTGTCATGCAGATGGTCTATAACCTGATCCGGTTTGAGCCACGGGATCTCAGACACAAAAGCCTGATTGAGACGACCCAGGAACTGATGTCAGAATCGGATCATCCAGCATAGGAAGCAGCCGGAAATTCAGAATATGGGAAAATGAAAGAATAAGGGTGGAAAATGATTGTCAGAGAATATGAGAACAAAGATCTTCCAGAGATGATTCGCATCTGGAATGAGGTCGTGGAGGATGGGGTGGCATTTCCTCAGGAAGAGTTCCTTGATGAAGCCACAGGGAGAGATTTCTTTGAATCCCAGACCTACAATGGTGTGGCAGAGAAAGAAGGAAAGGTTGTCGGCCTGTACATACTTCACCCCAATAACATCGGCAGGTGCGGGCATATTTGTAATGCAAGCTACGCAGTTTCCTCCCATGTCCGCGGGCAGCACATCGGAGAAAAACTGGTAAAGGACTGCCTGGAGCAGGGGAAAGTGCTGGGATTTAAAGTCCTGCAGTTCAATGCCGTGGTGGAGAGCAATATTCATGCAAGACACCTTTATGAAAGGCTGGGATTTGTCCAGCTTGGAACGATTCCGGGAGGTTTCCGGATGAAGGACGGACATTATGAGAATATCTGTCCTTATTATCATGTTCTGTAATGGGCAAAAATATGAGAAAGGAAACGGACCAGAACTCATGAAACCAATCAGTGAAGAAATCAGAGAAACGCTGTTTCAATTGCAGGATGTGAAGTATCGGGATTTTCAAAGCAAACTGATCCCCACAGCCGAGGCTGATACTGTGATCGGGGTAAGGACACCGCAGCTTCGCAAGGCTGCGAAGAAGTTGGTGAAGAGAGAGGATATCCAGGAATTCCTGAATGATCTTCCTCATCAGTATTTCGATGAAAACCAGCTGCATGCTTTCATCATCAGTGAGATCAAGGACTATGACCACTGTCTAGAGGAAGTGGAGAGATTCCTGCCCTACGTAGATAACTGGGCTACCTGCGACCAAATGTCACCGAAGGTTTTCGCAAAGAGGAAGGAAGACTTGCTGAAGAGGATCAAGGTCTGGATCAGTGCTGGGGAAACCTATACAGTCCGCTTTGGGATCGGCATGCTGATGCGGCATTTTCTCGATGAACAGTTTGATCCGGCATACCCGGAGATGGCTGCCGGGATCAGGTCGGAGGAATATTATGTCAACATGATGATCGCCTGGTATTTTGCGACGGCTTTGGCAAAACAATACGATACTGTGCTGCCATATCTGGAGGAAAAGAGATTGGATGTATGGACCCATAATAAGGCAATCCAGAAATCGGTGGAGAGCTATCGGATTACACCGGAACAAAAAGAATATCTGAAGAGTCTTAAGATAAAGAAATGAAAAAGAGATGAAGAAATTATTTGACGAGATACCCTATTTGGAAAATGAAAATATTATCCTGAAAAAATTGGAGGATGCGGACGGGGAAGCCCTGCTTGAAATGACTGGGAGTGAGATGGTATACCGATATCTACCGACTTTCCTACATGAAAAGCAGTACAGGGATATGCACCTGATGCTAGTGGACCTTTACGGCAGCTGCTTTCGGGAGAAGACTAATCTGATTCTGGGAATCTATCTGAAAAAGGATATGTCTTTCTGCGGTTTGGCAGAATTCTACGGCTATAAGGATGAGATTCATAAAACCTGCGTCGGTTACCGCCTGCTGGAAGATTATTGGGGAAAGGGGATTGCCACTCAGGCGGTGGCATTGATGGTGGACTATCTATATAACGAGACAGATATGGAAATCATCACAGCCAGTACCATGATAGAAAATCATGCCTCTGCCCATGTTCTGGAACATAATGACTTTATCATGACTTCCAGGGCTGTTCCCGAGGACTGGGGATATCCGGAGCCCACGATCGCCGATAAATGGTTTCGGTGAGAGGATCTAAGGAATAAGGACGGAAAAAAGAGTAAGGTCGTTTAGGCGAAAGCTAAAGATCAGGATTGTCAAATAGAGAATATAGAGAAAAGATTTCCTAAGGAAGCATTGATTCGTGCTTCCTTTTTTTATCTTTATAGGAAAGTCCGATTTTTCAAGGTGAAAAGAAAAAGACATACGTCCATTGAACGTATGTCGGATACCAGATTTAGACAATAGG
>ODAJ012161672.1_pt1 | contig 18316 bp, 14 predicted proteins | sample 1539241 | NCBI WGS metagenome assembly ODAJ01 (sample SAMN02144231, study PRJEB22623) | gut metagenome | biome: sheep rumen | host: Ovis aries | place: New Zealand | reverse complement strand
GAACGCGCCGACGATCGTTTCACCCTTTTCAAGCTCGATCAGACTCACAAGGTTGGCGGCGCGCGCACTCGGACGCGTTTCGGGGATGTCCGAAACCCTGAGGTTCAGCATCGCGCCGCGGTTGGTAAACAGGCGGATGCTCTCGTTGCTGTTGACCTCCAGGATGCGCTCCGGCTTGTCGGCGCGAATCTGCGAAAGGTTGAACTGGCGCTTCAGACACTTTCGGATCTTAAGGTCCGCGCACACCGCGACGATCATCTCTTCGACCGCTTCCGGCTCGTTCGTCTGCACCTCGACCTCGCCTTCCGCCGAGATGATCTGCGTCTTGCGCCGTCCGTCGAACAGCTTGCGCACGTCGAGAAGCTCCTTTTTGATCAGATGCACGAGCTTCGTATCGGATGCGAGGATCGCTTCGAGCTCGGCGATCAGCTTTTTGACTTCTTTGTATTCCTTTTCGATCGCCAGAAGCTCGAGATTCGTGAGCTTTTGGAGCCGCAGATCGAGGATGGCCTGCGCCTGGACCTCGGTGAGGCTGAAGGTCTTCATCAGTCCTTCGCGCGCTTCCTTCGGCGATTTGCTTGCGCGGATCAGCTTGATGACGCGGTCAAGATTGTTGACCGCCACCATCAGACCTTCCAAAATGTGACAGCGCTTCTTTGCGATCTCCAGCTCGGTCTTCGTGCGGCGCGTCACGACGGCGCGCTGATGGCGCACGTAGTATTCGATGATCTGTTTCAGATTCAGCTGCTGCGGCTTGCCGTCGGCGATTGCCACATAGTTTGCTCCGAACGTGCACTGCAGGTCGGAATACTTGAACAGCAGCTGCAGGATGCGCTCCGGGTCGCCGTCCTTCTTGATCTCGATGACGGCGCGCGTGCCCATGCGGTCGGACTCGTCGCGGATGTCGGAGACGGCGGCGAACATCGCTTTCTTTTCCTGCGTGATCTCGAGGATCTTCGAAAGGCATGCCGCCTTGTTCACCTGATACGGGAATTCGTCGATGACGATGCGCGTCTTGCCGTTTTTGACCTCTTCGAAATGCGTGCGCGCACGCATGGTCAGCTTGCCGCGGCCGGTTTCGTAGCTTTGCGCGATCTCCGGCGAGTCCAGCAGAAAGCCGCCGGTCGGAAAGTCCGGCGCAGGCATGATCTTCAGAAGATCGGCGATCTTGATGCGCGGGTTGTCGAGAACGGCGCAAACCGCGTCGATCGCTTCGACCGGGTTGTGCGGCGGGATCGAGGTCGCGAGACCGACCGCGATGCCGTTCGCGCCGTTGACGAGCAGGTTCGGAAAGCGTCCGGGCAGCAGCTCCGGCTCTTTTAAGGTGTCGTCGAAGTTCCAGGTGAAGTCGACGGTGTCCTTGTCGATGTCCTTCAAAAGCAGCATCGCCGCGTCGGTCATGCGCGCTTCGGTGTAACGCATTGCCGCCGCGGAGTCGCCGTCGACCGAGCCGAAGTTGCCGTGACCGTCGACGAGCGTGACGCCCATATTGAACGGCTGCGCCATGCGGACCATTGCGTCGTAAACCGAGGAGTCGCCGTGCGGATGGTATTTACCGAGGCAGTCGCCGACGATACGCGCGCTCTTTCTGTGCGGCTTGTCGGGGGAGAGACCCAGCTCCATCATGGTATACAGGATGCGCCGCTGCACGGGTTTCAGACCGTCTTCGACGCGCGGCAGCGCGCGCTCTAAGATGACGTGCTCCGCATACGGCATCATCGATTCATGCATGACCTCGTCCATGCTCTTTAAGAGGATGGTTTCGGTCGGCTTGGGGGTCGTTGTCTTTGCCATGGCTTACTCCTTGATCTTTTCAAACACCGCATTGCTGCGATTGAAATCCGCGTACTCGAAAATGTATTCCTTGCGCGACTGCACCTTGTCGCCCATCAGAACGGTGACGAGGTGTTCGACTTCCGCCGCGTCCTCGATCGTAACGCGCGTCAGCCGGCGCCCCTCCGGATTCATCGTCGTTTCCCAAAGCTGTTCCGGATTCATTTCGCCGAGACCTTTATAGCGCTGCAGCGTATAGTTCTTGCCGGAAATGCTGCGCATCGCCGTTTTCAGCGCCGCGTCGTCATAGCAGTAAACGGGCGGCTGGTTCGGCTTCTGCACGCGATACAGCGGCGCCATGCCGATGAAGACGTGCCCTTCGGTGATCAGCGGACGCATATAGCGATAGAAGAACGTCAGAAGGATCGCGCGGATGTGCGCGCCGTCCTGGTCCGCGTCGGCGAGGATGATGATCTTGTTGTATTTGAGCGAGGAGATGTCGAAATCGTCTCCGATGCCCGTGCCGAGCGCCGTGATGATCGAGCGGAACTCATCGTTCTGCAGCACCTGCTCGAGCCGCTTCTTTTCGACGTTCAGCGGTTTGCCGCGCAGCGGCAGGATCGCCTGAAACTTGCGGTCGCGTCCCTGCTTGGCGCTGCCGCCTGCGGAGTCGCCCTCCACGATGAACAGTTCGTTCAGAGAATAGTCTCTGCCGGTGCAGCTGGAAAGCTTTCCGACGAGCGGCGCGTTTTCGAGCTTGCTCTTTTCGCGCGCGTTCTCCTTTGCTTTTCTTGCGGCGCTTCTCGCCTTTGCGGCCTTCACGGCCTTTTCTGCGATCAGGTTCGCCGTGTTCGCGTTCTTGAGGTTTTCGAGCCACGGCACGAGCGTTGCATTCAGCACGGCTTCGACCGCCGGACGCGCTTCGGTGTTGCCGAGCTTCGTCTTGGTCTGTCCCTCGAACTGCACCGTGTGCATTTTGAGCGACAGCACCGCCGTCATGCCTTCGCGGAAATCCTCGCCCGCGAGCGACGGATCCTTATCCTTCAGAACACCGGTCTTGCGGCAGTAATCGTTGAAGATCTTCGTGATCGCCGCCTTGAAACCGGTTTCGTGCGTGCCGCCCTCGGTCGTGGGGATGTTGTTCACGTACGACGCGATCGTTTCGGCGTATTCGTCGTTGTGCAGGATCGCCGCCTCGACGACAATGCCGTTCGACTCGCCTTTGATGTGGATCGGCGGATCGTACAGCGCGTTTTTGTCTTCCTGAATGTAGCGGACAAAGTCCGAGAGCCCGCCGTCGTACTTGAATTCGGCGTGCTTCTGCTTTTCGCGGTTGTCGTCCAGCACGAGCTTCACGCCGCGGTTCAGATACGCAAGCTCGCGAAGCCGCTTCATGACGACGGAATACTGCATGTCGATCGTTTCAAACACGCGGTCATCGGGAAGGAACGTCACGACCGTGCCCTGCTTGCGCGTGCGTCCGATTTCGGTGAGCGGATACTTCGGCTTGCCGGAAACGATCTTGCCCTCTTCGTTTTCGACGCTTTCAAATTCCATGCGGTACGCGCGGTTTTCGTGATAGACCTCGACCTGCACCCAGCGCGACAGCGCGTTGACGACCGATGCGCCGACGCCGTGCAGACCGCCCGAATACGAATAGGCGGTGTTGCCGAACTTGCCGCCGGCATGCAGCTGCGTAAAGACGACCTCGACGCCCGAAACGCCGAGCTTTTCATGGATGCCGACGGGAATGCCGCGGCCGTTGTCCGAGACGGTGACGGAGCGGTCCTTGTTCAGCGTGACGGTGATCTCGCTCGCATAGCCGTTTGCGGCTTCGTCGATCGAGTTGTCCACGATCTCCCAAAGAAGGTGGTGCAGACCCGGCAGACCGGTCGAGCCGATGTACATGCCGGGACGCATTCTGACCGCGTCCAGTCCTTCCATAACGGTGATATTTTTGACGGAATACTCTTCCATAGATTGCCTCCAATGTCCGGTTCCGTTCATTATACCACAAGATGTTGTACCTGCGTGCGCTTTCGACGCCGTATTTACGTTTTGTTCATTTTTCATAGAAAATTTGCTTTCCGGACGCATTTGCATGGTGACAAGCACAGAGGATTGGTGTATAATCTACCATGTATATATATGTGGAAATCTACCTTCTGAAGAAAGGAGCCGTATGGAGACCGTTTTTTCGCATACGCCGATCATGGTTTCGGACGTACTGGAGCTCATGAAGCCGGAGCGCGGCGGCATTTTTGTCGACGGCACGCTCGGCGGCGGCGGGCATGCGCAGGCGGTTCTGGAACGTCTCGGCGATCGCGGCATGCTCTGCGGCATCGACCGCGACGACGACGCACTGCGGGCGGCGTCCGCACGGCTTTCGCGGTTCGGCGATCGGTTCGTGCCGATCAAGGGCAACTTTTTCGATATGAAACAGCTGCTCCTTTCACGCGGCATCACGAAGGTCGACGGGATTTTGCTGGATCTCGGCGTCAGCTCGTATCAGCTGGACGCGGCGGAGCGCGGTTTTTCGTACCGCCACGAAGCGCCGCTCGATATGCGCATGGATCAAAGCGCGCCGCTTTCGGCAAAGATCGTGGTGAACGAGTGGCCGGAGGAGGAGCTTCGGCGCATCTTCTGGGAGTACGGCGAGGAAAAGTTTTCCGGCAGGATTGCACAGCGCATCGCGGAGCGCCGCAAAACGAAGCCGATTGAAACGACGACGGAGCTTGCGGAGCTCATCAAGGGCGCGATCCCGGCGAAGTTCAAAAACGAGCCGCAGCATCCGGCACGGCGCTGCTTTCAGGCGATCCGCATCGCGGTCAACGGCGAGCTGGACGGGCTGAACGACGCGGTCCGCTCGGCGCACGATCTGCTGAATCCGGGCGGACGGCTTGCGATCATCACGTTCCATTCGCTGGAGGACCGGATCGTCAAAAACGCCTTCCGCAGCTTTGAGAATCCCTGCACCTGTCCGAAGTCGGCGCCGGTGTGCATCTGCGGCAAAAAACCGACCGCAAAGGTTCTGACGCGCCATCCGATCGTCGCGTCGGAACAGGAACAGAAAGAGAATTCGCGTTCGACGAGCGCAAAACTGCGCGCGATCGTGCGCATCGATCCCGAAACGGGAACATATTGATTAGAAAGGAGCCGCGGCATGGACGTTTCGTTCGATAAAAATCCGAAAACGATCCACAATCCGCAGACACGGATTTTTTCACCGACGCAGACGGGCACGCCTACGCCGGTGCTGGAAGACGCGTCGATGCCCGTGCGTCCGCAGCCGAGCCGGGAAGCGCAGACCGCAAAAAAGGTGCGTACCGTGGTGCGGCTGACGACCTCGTCGAAGATCCTGATCCTGCTGTCCGTATTTGCGATCGCGGCGACCGCGCTGTTCGCGCTGTTCGGCTCCGCGGAGTACGCGCGCATCATCAGCGAAACGGCGGCGGTCAATTCGGAGATCGAAACATACAACGAACAGATCTCGCAGCTTCGCAAGTCGCAAAGTTCGATGAACGACTTTGCCACGATCAACGAGGTCTGCCGCGAACGCGGCATGACGATGAACTGGTATCGGGGAGAAGGCTTAAGCACGGCGCCGACGGACGGAGAAACCGCTCCGACCGTGCCGCCGACCGAAGCGCCTGCAACACCCGGACCGACTGGAGATTGACGGAATGAAGACCCCACGCTTCGGCGTGATCGCGAACCGGACCGGCACGGCGAAAACAACCGTTCGCCGCACCGCAAAGACCCGGGTCCGCATCGCGCCGCAAAAAAGAAAACTGCTCGTAGCCATGATTTTTGCAGGGCTTGCCTTTGTGTTGGTCATCGGCAAGCTGTTCGTGGTGTCGCTGGTGCAGGGCAAGTACTGGACGAACAAGGCGATGAGCCAGTGGACCCGCGTCGTTTCGCTCAAGGCGGAGCGCGGCAAGATCCTCGACCGCAACGGCACGGTGCTCGCCTCGTCGTATACGACCTATCAGGTCTGCGTCAATCCGCAGAACATTCAGCCGAGCGACCGCGAGCGAATCGCAAACATCCTCTCGATGTATCTGGACCTCGACTATGACACCGTCTTTGCAAAGATCACGAAGAAGAAACGCGTGAACACGCCGACGCCGGACCCGAACAATCCGGATGCGGCGCAGAACGAAAGTCACGAAGAGGTCCTGCTTTCGCAGGTCAAGATCAAGGACCAGGTCGACAAAGAAGTCATTTCGAAGCTCAACGCAATGCAGCTCGGCAGCGGCGTCAGCTATTACAGCGACGTCAAGCGCGACTATCCGGAATCCGGCTATTATGCGCAGCTGATCGGCTTCACAAACATCGACGGCGACGGACAGACCGGCGTGGAACTGACCGAGAACAAATTTCTCGCGGGCGAGGACGGACATCAGAAGATGGACACGGACCGCGACAACAACCCGGTCCCCGGCGGCGAGGAGGAGTTCATCGAATCCGTTCCCGGCGCGAACGTTGTGCTGACGACCGACACGGGCCTGCAGGGCATCCTGGAGAATGCGCTTGAAGAGGCGTGCACGGTCAACAACGCGAACACGGCGTCCGGTCTGCTGCTCGACGCGCACACCGGCGCGATCCTGTCGATCGGCTCGTATCCGAGCTTCGATTCGTCGAACCCGCCGCGTTCCGATGCAAAGGTCCTGCTCGAGCTGTCGAAGAACCGCATCGTGACCGACACGTACGAGCCGGGCTCGACGTTCAAGGTCGTGACGCTGGCGGCGGCGCTCGAATCCGGCGCGGTCACGCTCGGCACCGAGTTCAACTGCAAGGGATCGCTGACGGTCAAGGGAGACAAGATCAAGTGCTGGAAGAGCGGCGGTCACGGCAGCGAAACGCTCGCGGAAGCCGTGGCAAACAGCTGCAATCCCGCGTTCATGTCGATGGCGCTGCGGATGGGCATCGACACCTTCTACGATTACATCTTTCAGTTCGGCTTCGGCGAATCCACCGACAGCGGCGTGATGGGCGAAACGAGCGGCAAGGTCACGCACAAGAAATACATCCGCGACGCGGACCTCGCGCGCATCGGATTCGGTCAAAGCATCAGCTGCACCGGCATGCAGCTTGCCATGGCGTTCACCGCATGCATCAACGGCGGCGAGCTTCTGAAACCGTATGTTATCTCGGAGATCGTCGATCAGGACGGCACGGTGCTCGAAAAGAACGAGCGCACGGTCGTGCGGCAGGTGATCTCGCCGTCGACGTCGACGACGATCCGTTCGCTGCTTCGCAACGTCGTGGAAAAGGGCAGCGGTAAGAACGCGCAGGTGTACGGCTATTCGGTCGGCGGCAAGACCGGCACGTCGCAGAAATACGAGGAGGACGGCAGCGTTTCGAGCTCCAAGCTGATCGCGTCGTTCATCGGCTTTGCGCCGGTCGACGATCCGCAGTTCGTCTGCCTGATCATCGTCGACGAGCCGCAGGTGCCGCAGGTATACGGCAGCACGGTCGCGGCGCCGTTCGTGCAGCAGGTGCTTGCCGGCGCATTGTCCTATATGGGCGTACAGCCGGACAACACAAACCAGTCCGCGACGGTGCCGAACGTCAGGGGACTGACCGTTTCGCAGGCGGCGCGCATCCTGCGGGAAGCGGGGCTTGAAGCGGTCTATATCGAAGCGGAAGAGAATTCCACGGTCGGCAACCAGTCGCCGGCGCCGAACACGGTCGTCGTGCGGGGCAGCACGGTGCTGCTGTATTCGACCGGATACGCATTCTTTGCGGAGCTTTCCGAGGAAGTGGAAACGGTCGAAGTGCCCGATGTGGAGGGGCTGGACCGCATGGATGCGCTGGATAAACTGAAAAAAGCCGGTCTGATCATGGACTACGACAAGCACAACTGTGCCGGGACCGTGGTCTATCAGGACCTGACGGAAGGATTCAAGGTGCCGGTCGGAACGGTCGTGCACGTACAGTTTGAAGTCAAGAACAAGAACGATGATTGATACGGGGGAAACAGTATGCTGTTGTCTGTTATCGCCGCGGATCTCGGCCTGCCCGTTACGGGCGGCGACGCAGAGATCACATCGGTGGAATACGATTCAAGAAAGGTCAGGGAAGGCAGTCTGTTCTGCTGCATGAAGGGACTCATCAGCGACGGACACAACTTCGCCGCGCAGGCGGTGGACAAAGGCGCCGCGGCGCTGCTGGTGGAGCATCTGCTGCCGCTCGACGTACCGCAGATCGTCGCCCCGGACGGACGCGTTGCGATGGCGCATGCCGCCGCCGCATTCTACGGGCACCCGGAACGTGAGATGATCATGCTCGGCGTGACCGGCACGAACGGCAAGACGAGCACGACGTATATGGTCAAGTCGATCGCGGAAGCAGCAGGCAAAAAAGTGGGGCTGATCGGCACGATCCACAACATGATCGGCGACGAGCAGTTCGAAACCGGACGCACCACGCCGGAGTCGGCGGACCTGTTCGCGCTCTTGAGACGCATGGCGGACGAGAACGTGGACCTCGTGATCATGGAGGTGTCGAGCCATGCGCTCGTGCAGGATCGCGTGGCGGGCATCCAGTTCCGCGTCGGGCTCTTCACGAACCTCACGCAGGACCATCTCGACTATCACAAGACGTTCGATCACTATCTCGAAGCAAAGAAGCTGCTGTTCCGCCAGAGCGATCTCGCGATCATCAACATCGACGATCCGTACGCGGAACGCATGTCGGACGGGCTTACGATCCCGATCAAAACGATGGGCATCCAGCATCGCGCGGACTATACGGCGATCAACATCGACATCCGCACAGACGGCGTGCGCTTCCATCTGCGCACCCCGAACGGCGAGGGTCCCGTGCGCATGCACATCTCCGGTCTGTTTTCGGTCTATAACGCGATGGGCGCGGCGGCGATCGCACAGTCGATCGGCATCTCGTTCGCGGACATTCTGAAAGGACTCGAATCGCTGTCCGGCGTTTCGGGACGGCTTCAGTCCGTCGATACGCACGGACGTCCGTTCGCGGTCTATGTGGACTATGCGCACACGCCCGATGCGCTCGAAAACGTTCTGACGTCGGTGCGCGCGTTTGCAAAGGCGCGCGTCATATCGCTGTTCGGCTGCGGCGGCGACCGCGACCGCACCAAGCGCCCGCAGATGGGCGAGATCGGCGGACGGCATTCGGATTTTGTCGTCGTCACGAGCGACAATCCGCGGTCCGAGAATCCGGAGGACATCGTGCGCGCCGTGGAACTCGGCGTGCAGAAGAGCGGCACGCCGTACCTGTCGATCGTCAACCGCAGAGAGGCGATTGCCTATGCGCTTTCGATCCTGGAGCCGGACGACATCCTTGTGATCGCCGGCAAGGGACATGAGAATTATCAGGAGATCAACGGCGTCAAACACCATTTTGACGACCGCGAGATCGTTGAGGAACTTTTGAAGGATTAACGCATGGATACCATTGTTGTGAATTCGCTGCTCGCGCTGATCACCGCCTTCGGCGTTGCGGCGCTGCTGGGACCGCTGCTGATCCCGGTGCTGCATCGGCTGAAGTTCGGGCAGAACGTGCGCGACGACGGACCGCAAACACATCTCAAAAAGCAGGATACCCCCACGATGGGCGGCGTGATGATCCTGATCGCGATCGTAGCGGCGACGCTGATCTTTGCGCGTAAAAATTACTCGCTTGCGATCGTAGCGCTGCTGATGTCGGTGCTGTTCGGGCTCGTGGGATTCCTGGACGATTTCATCAAGATCATGAAGAAGCGATCGATGGGACTTCGCGCCTGGCAGAAGATCGCCGCGCAGTTCGTTCTGTCGCTTGTGTTTGCACTGATCATGTATTTTCAGCCGCAGACCGGCACGACGATCTTTCTGGATCGGCTGGACCTCGGCATCTTCTTCATTCCGTTTGCGATGTTCGTCATCATCGCAACGGTCAATTCGGTCAACCTGATCGACGGACTGGACGGGCTTTCCTCGTCCGTCACGTCCGTTTACGCGATCGGGGTCGGCGCGATGCTGATCCTGTATGTGCTTTCGCACAACACCGCCGCAGGGAACACGGACGAAGCGCTTGCCGTGTCCGAACTGCTCGGCGGGATATCGGGGCTTTCGGTGTTCGCGTTTGCGACGGCGGGCGCGTGCCTCGGTTTTCTGGTCCACAACGCGTATCCCGCCAAGGTCTTTATGGGCGATCTCGGCGCGTTTACGCTGGGCGGCGCGGTCGCTGCGATGGCGCTTCTTTCGCGCACGTCGCTGCTGCTGCCGCTGATGGGCGTGATGTACGTCGCTTCGTCGGTATCGGTCATTCTGCAGGTCGGCTCGTATAAGCTCCGGCAGAAGCGGATCTTCCGCATGGCGCCGCTGCATCATCATTTCGAGCTCGGCGGCGTACCGGAGACGAAGATCGTTTCCATGTACAGCATCGTGACCGCGGTTGCGTCCGCGGCTGCGTTATTGATTTTCTGGTTCTGTAAGTAAGGGGGTTCTGACAGTATGGCAAAACAAAAAACGGCGTTGATCGTCGGCATGGCAAAGAGCGGCGTCGCCGCAGCGCGTCTGTTGTATCAGGACGGCTATCGCATCATCGTCAATGACATGAAGCCCGAGATCAAGGGGCTGTTCGATCAGCTTTCGGGCATCGCATATGAGGTCAAGCTCGGCGCGAATCCGATGGATCTTCTGGACGGCGTGGATCTGCTGATCCCGAGTCCGATCATCCCGATGACGCGCAACTTCATCGTTGAGGCGAAGCGCCGCGGCATCGAGGTCATCTCGGAGATCGAACTCGGCTACCGCTATTCGAAGGCGGACTTCGTGTGCATCACCGGCACCAACGGCAAAACGACCTGCACCGCGCTCTGCGGCGAACTTTTTAAGGCGGCCGGACGCAAAACGTTCGTGCTCGGCAACATCGGCGTGGCGATCTCGGCGCACGCGCTGGAAACGAAGCCCGGCGACGTCGTCGTGGCGGAGACCGCGGCGCTGCAGCTCGAAGGCAACGTGCGCTTCCACGCAAAGGCGGCGGGCGTGTGCAACATCACGCCGGATCATCTCGACCACTTCGGCACGATGGAAAACTACATCGAAGCCAAGGCGAAGATCCTGGACAATCAGACCGCAGACGACTATGCGGTGCTGAATTGGGACGATGAAACGGTGCGCGGCTTTGCTTCCCGCACGCCGGCGCATGTGCTGTACTTCTCGCGCAAGACGGAGGTTGACGAAGGCATGTTCGTGCGCAGCGGCATGCTCGTGTATCGTATGAACGGCGAGGAAAAGACGCTGATGGCGGCGGACGAGATCCGCATCCCCGGCGGTCACAACCTCGAAAACGCGATGCTCTGCGCGCTGCTGGCTCTTTCGCAGGGCATTGCGCCCGAAACGATCCGCGAGGTCCTGATGACCTTTGCGGGCGTCGAACACCGCATCGAATACGTCTGCACCAGAAGCGGCGTCGATTACATCAATGACTCGAAGGGCACGAATCCGGCGTCCACGGTCCGCGCGATCGAGGCGATGAAGAAGCCGACCGTGCTGCTGCTGGGCGGTTACGACAAGCACATCGGATTCGACGAGTTGTTCGACGCGTTCACGCCGATCGTCAAGGCGTGCGTCGTGCTCGGCGACACCAAACAGCAGATCCTGGACTGTGCAAAGGCGCACGGCTATGCGGATCTGTGCACCACGGCGGACACGTTCGAGGATGCGTGCGCGAAGGCACGCGACCTTGCAAGCCCGGGCGACTGCGTGCTCTTAAGCCCCGCATGCGCAAGCTGGGATATGTTCGACAACTACGAAACGCGCGGACGTGTGTTCAAAGAGATCGCGCGCTCATACAAATAAACCGGAGGCCAAATGGCGGAACAACAAGCAAAAAAGAGATCGATTTTCCAACGCATCCGGGATGCGCGGCTTTTGCGCGGCAAGATGGACTTTTCCCTCCTGCTGGTGATTTCCGCACTCTGCGCGTTCGGACTGGTCATGGTCTTTTCCGCCAGCTACTATTACGCGCAGCACTATTCCGGCGCGAACAACGACAGCTTCTATTATCTGAAGCGTCAGATCCTGTACCTTGCGATCGGCTATCCGGTCATGCTGCTGGTTTCGATGATCGATTACCGCATCATCGAGCGGCTGCGCTCGCTGTTCATGGCGATCTCGATCATCCTGCTGATCGCGGTGCTCCTGTGGGGGCGCGACCTGAACGGCGGCAAGCGCTGGCTGGTCATCGCCGGTATTTCGATTCAGCCTTCGGAGCTTGCGAAGTTCGGTCTCATGATCTTCATGTGCTCGTACATGTCGCGTCACAGAAACGAAATGAATTCGTTCCGTTACGGCATGATCCCGATGCTGATCGCGATCGGCGTCATTGCGGGTCTCGTCATGCTGCAGCCGAACATGTCCATGGCGGTTATCATCGGCTTCATCGGGATCGTTCTGCTGTATCTCGGCGGGTGCGATCTGAAGCAGCTTCTGATCCTTGCCGCGATCGCCGTCGTCGCGTTCTTCATCCTGGCGTTCGCGCAGCCGTACCGTGTTGCGCGTATGACGTCGTTCTCCAACCCCGAGAACGATCCGCAGGGCACCGGCTATCAGCTTTTGCAGTCGTATTACGCGATCGGCTCGGGCGGCCTGTTCGGCAAGGGACTCAACAACAGCTACCAGAAACTGCTGTACATGACCTACGGCGAGTCCGACTTTATCTTCGCGATCCTGTGCGAGGAGTTCGGGTTCATCGGCGGCTTCTTCGTCATTCTGATGTACGCGTGGATCGTGTTCCGCGGGATGATCGTTTCCATGCGCTGCCGCAACCGGTTCGGCAGTCTGCTGGCAGCCGGTATCTCGATCGTTTTCGGCTTCCAGGTATTCGTCAACATCGGCGTTGTCACGGGACTTTTGCCGACGACCGGTCAGGCGCTTCCGTTCATATCGGCGGGAGGAACGTCTCTGCTGGTCTTCCTTGCCGCAATGGGATTGCTGCTCAGCATTTCGCGCGACACGAATCCTTACGGATAACGGCACATTTCGGAGTCCTGCCGCATAAGATGCAGTATCATGCGGGAGGAACTGCGGAACATGTCGAATGTTTTGGTGCGCGGCGGCGCGAAACTGACGGGTGAGGTCGCGGCGCAGGGATCGAAAAATGCGGCGCTGCCGATCCTGGCGGCGACGCTGCTTGTGAAGGAACCGATACGGCTTTTGAACTGTCCGCGGCTTCGGGACGTCGGCAATATGCTGCACATCCTGGAATCGCTCGGGTGTACCGTATACCGCGACGGGAACGACCTCGTCGTGGACAGCGGCACGGCGACGAATTTCGTACTGCCGACCGCGCTCTCGCGCGAGCTGCGCTCTTCGATCTTTCTGCTCGGCTCGGTGCTGTCGCGCTTTTCGGAAGCCGACGCGCCGTATCCCGGCGGCTGCGAGATCGGCAACCGACCGATCGATCTGCATCTTTCGGGACTTCGGCAGCTGAACGCCGAGATCGTCGAGCAGGGCGGACGCATCCGATGCAAAGGAGCGAACCTTACCGGCGCGGTGGTCGACTTTGAATATCCGAGCGTCGGCGCGACCGAAAACATCATGCTGGCGGCATGCCGCGCAAACGGCACGACCGTGATCCGCAACGCGGCGTGCGAGCCGGAGATCGTCGATCTGCAGGGATTTCTGTGCGCGTGCGGGTTTCGCGTGAAAGGCGCGGGCACACCGACGATTTGCATCGAGGGCGTAAAGACCGGGCACGGCACAAGCTATCGCATCATGCCGGACCGCATCGTGACCGGCACATACCTCATCGGCGCCGCGATCACGCGCGGAGACGTCGCCGTGACCGATACGCGTCCCGACACGGTCGAAGCGCTGCTTTCGAAGCTCGGCGCGTGCGGGTGCACGGTCACGCGCTACGAACGTGCGGTGCGGGTCGCTGCGGATGCGCGCGTGCGCGCGGTTGCGTTTACGGAAACGCGCCCGTATCCGGGATTTCCGACCGATCTGCAGCCGCAGTTGTTTACGCTGCTGTCGATCGCGCAGGGAACGTCGGTCGTGGTGGAAAACGTGTTTGAAAACCGGTTCAAACACGCGCAGGAATTGAAAAAGATGGGTGCGGATAACCGCATTCTGGATCGCACGGCGATCATCACGGGAGTCGGGCGCCTGCACGGCGCGACCGTCACCGCGCATGATCTCCGGGGCGGCGCGGCGCTGATGCTCGCGGGACTTTGCGCGGAGGGCGACACGCTGATCGAACATGCGGAGCGCATCGAGCGCGGCTATGAACAGCCGGATCGCGTGATCGGCACGCTGGGCGGCACGGTCGAACGGCAGGGCTGACGCAGAAAGGAAAAAAGATTGGCTAAGAAAAACAAACCGACCGATCGCGAACGGGACGGGTTTCTGTTCGAGGAAGGCGCGGGAACGGAGGAGGAGCTCGTCGATCTGTTCAACGACGACGAGCCCGATCCCGACGAAGCGGACGGGACAGCGATCGAAGACGGATCCGAAGCGGAGCCGGACGAGGGTTCCGATACGGCGGACATGCCCGTAAAAGACGAGGAGGACAAGATCCCGTCGTCTGTTTCGAGCACGTTCCGTTTCGATCGCTACGGTCGGCGCATCGATAAAAAGAAAAACCGCTACGGCAAACGCAAAAATGCGCCGAAGGCAACGACCACGGTTGTTGAGCATGATACGGAGGCAAAGCGCGAATATGACGAAGCGCGTGCGCGCGCCGAGGAGCGTGCCAAAATACGCGCGAAGGAGGAAGCGCGGCAGCGCGCACTGAAGAAAGCGGAAAAGCAGAAGCAGCGCAAGCGCAGTCTGTCCACCGCGCTGTTCGGCGTGCTTGCCGTCGCGCTGCTGCTCGCCATGGTCTGGTTTGTGACGCGGCTTACGACGGTGCGCGTAGCGGACGTGCCGGACGGGTATACCGAACAGGATATCGTGACGCTCAGCAAATTGAAGCGCGGACGCTCGATGCTGTTCCAAAGCACGGTGAACGCGGAGAAAGCGATCGAATCGGACCCGTATCTGGAGGCGACGGTGCAGTATTCCTTCCCGTCCACGGTGCGCATCGCGGTCACGAAGCGCGCCGAAGCCGCATGCGTGCGGTGGGGTCCGCAGAACGAGTATCTTGCGATCATCGATGAAAAAGGAACGGTGCTCAACGAAGCCGCAGAAAGCGCGGGAACACTTTTGATCGCAGAGGGCATGAGCATTTCGAACGCGGCAAACGGCACACGGCTCGGAGATCCGACGGACACGCGCGTCGCCGCGCTGATCCGCATCCTGACAAAGCTCAAGGAGCTGGGCCTGCTTTCGCGCTCGCCGCGCATCAGCCGGATCGATATGACGGAGCTGATGCAGATCCGCATCTACACGGAGGGGACCTCGTATACGATCGAGGTCGGCGATCCGTCCAACCTTGATACAAAGCTGATGCTGCTGCAAAAGCACTGGGACGAGATCATGAACAAGGCGGCGGAGTACGTTCGCAACGGTCACGCGACCGCCACGATCTATCTGTACGCAAAGGGCGGCGTCAGCATCTCGCCGTACGAGCCGGGCTACTCCTATGTGGCGCCGGTCACCACCTATCTCCCCGAAACGCCGCAGCCACAGGAGACGCCGGAGGGCGGAGACGAACCGGACGAAAGCCCCGAACCCACAACGCCTTCCGTCACACCGATGCCGCACCAGAGCGATCCGTTTACCGGCTGATCGATCCATATCATACAGACAAAAGCAGCCCCGAAAAGGGGCTGCTTCTGCGTAGGGGGTGTATTTATTCGGCTGCCGTTTCGGGCTCCAGCACCGTCTTTACGGCGCCGGACGGATCGCCCTGCACGGTTACGTTGCGATTGACCTTCGCGTCGTAGGTTCCGGCCTTCATGATGTCCACCAGATCGAGTCCGGTCACTTCCTTCATCGTTTCGATCGTGCGTGCGAGGACGCTGGGGACGTAGCTTCCCATCGTGTCCACGCCGCTGCCGCCGCGACCGCCGTCGATGATGGTTACCTTGTCGATGGATTCGAGCGGCTTTGCGATCGACGCCGCCATCTCGGGCAGCGCCTTGACAATCATCTCGATCATCGCCGCCTGGCCGTACTTCTTCATCGCTTCCGCTTTCTTTTCGAGCGCTTCCGCCTCCGCGATGCCGCGGGCTTCGATGGCTGCCGCTTCCGCTTCGCCGACCGCCTTGATGCCTTCGGCTTCCTGCATCTTCGCGTACTTTGCGGCTTCCGCCTGCACGCGCTGCGCTTCGGCTTCCTTCTCGCGTTCGAACTTCTCCGCTTCCGCATGGATCCTGCGGATCTCCGCGGCTTTTTCACGTTCGAATTGTTCCGCTTCCGCCTTGCGCTGCCGTTCGAAGAGCTCCGCCTCCGCCTTTTGCTGACGGGCGAACTTGTCGGCTTCCGCCTTCTTTTTGATCTCCGCCTCGAGCGTTTGCTCGGTCACTTCCACGTCCTTGCGTTTCAGCTCGATCTCGCGTTCCTGCCGCGCGATGTTCGCGTTTGCGGTGGTGACTTCGATCGTCTTGCGCTGCTCCTGCTGCTGGATCTCGTACGCCGCGTCGGCTTCCGCCTGCTTGATGTCGGATTCGCGCTTCAGCTCCGCCTCGCGGATGCGCAGCTCGTTTCTGCGGGACGCGATCTCGCTCTGCGCCGCCACCTGCGCCTCGTTCGCCATCCGTTTTGCTTCCGCTTCGGCGATCGCGACGTCGCGCTCCGCCTGTGCCTTGGCGATCGAAGCGTCCTTCTGGATCTGCGACATATTGTCCTGACCGAGGGCAACGATGAGACCCTTTTCGTCTTCGATCTTCTGGATGTTGCAGGAGATGATCTCCACGCCCAGCGCGTTCATGTCGGTCTGCGCCTTTTCCTGCACCTCGTCGCCGAACTTCTTGCGGTCCGTGTTCAGCTCCTTGAGCTTCACGGTGCCGATGATCTCACGCATGTTGCCCTGCAGCGAGTCGGTCAGCGCCAGCGCGATCGCTTCTTCGCTCATGTTCAGGAAGTTCTTCATCGCGATCTTGATGCCGTCCGGATCGGTTTTCAGCCGGATCTTTGCGACCGCGTCGATGTCCACGCCGATGAAGTCGAGCGTCGGCACGTAGCCGTTCGTTTTGATATCGATGCTGATCTGCTTTAAGACCAGCGTGTCCTTCCTTTCCAGGAACGGAAGCTTGATGCCTGCGCGTCCGATCAGGATCTTCGGCGCTTTCTTGATGCCGGAGATGATATACGCCTTATCCGGCGGCGCCTTGACGTATCCGCTGACGAGGATCGCGATCACGATTGCGGCCGCACCCGCGATCAGTCCGATGGTGAGGCCCGTATGCTCCGTAATGAAACCCATGTTCCTCTCTCCTTTCAATAGGTCCCTTCGGTTTCGGCAACCGTTCGGCTGCCTCTTGTTTACGGATCCATCATAGCGTACGCGGCGGTTTCCCGAAAGGGACGCCGTCTGCAAAAGGCACGGGCTAATTCCGCACAAAGAGCGAAATAACGGTGCGCAAATCGAAGCGATCGGCTCTTCCCAAATGCATGCGCGCGTTGTATAATAACAGCAGAAAGAACATCGGAGGACAAGAGAGTGGGTAAACGGTCGGTGAAGGAACACAAAAACGTGTATCAGCAAAGCCGCGAAGCAAAAGAACTTTCCCGCGAGGCGGCAAGCGAGCTTCTGCAGTACGTATCGGCGGACCGCATCGAAAAGATCGAGAGCGGCAGAAGCGCGCCGCATCCGGACGAGGTGCTTCTGATGGAGCAGGGGTACGGCAATCCGGAGCTTTCCAATTATTACTGCACGCACGAGTGCCCGATCGGCATGAAGTATGTGCAGAAGGCGGAGCTCAAGGAACTGCCGCAGCTGACGGTGGAGCTTTTGTCGGCGCTGCATGCGATGGAGGATGAGCAGAACCGCCTGATCGACATTGCGGTCGACGGACGCGTCAACGACTTCGAACGCAGACAGTTCGATGTGATCCTCGGGAAGCTGAACGCATTGGACCGGTCCATTCGCGGCATGCGCATCTGGATCGAGCACGCGATGCAGACCGGCAAGATGGAAGAGGCAAAGTAAAACCAAACGTGCGGCTGACGCCGCAGGAGAAATGAAAGGAGAAAACATGGAACAGTACAACTATCAGCAGCAGGTCATCGTGGAACCCGCACCGGCAAAGAAGCCGATCGGTCTGCAGGTCACGGCGCTCATCCTCGGCATCGTCGGAATGGCGCTCGCATTCGTGGCATACTTCGCGACGATCTTTTCGAACATCGGCGCAGCAGCGGCCGCTGACGGATACCCCTTCACGCAGAACGCGGCGGCGGTCTCCGGCGTCAGTCTGATCGCGAGCATCGTGGTCATGGTTCTGTGCCTGGTCGCGCTGATCCTTTCGATCGCAGGTCTCGTCAAGAGCATCCGCCGCGCGACGCGCACCGTCGGCGGCATCGTCATGAGCGCGATCGCTCTGAACCTTTCCGGCGCGGGCTTTGCGCTTTCGATCGTCGGCATGGTCATCGGCGGGCTCTTTAGCTTCCTGATTCGTTCCGGCGCGATCCACTGA
>ODAJ012168110.1_pt1 | contig 18318 bp, 18 predicted proteins | sample 1539241 | NCBI WGS metagenome assembly ODAJ01 (sample SAMN02144231, study PRJEB22623) | gut metagenome | biome: sheep rumen | host: Ovis aries | place: New Zealand | reverse complement strand
GAGATCTTCAACCACACATGGTTCCGCACAGCCTACATCTTCAACAACATCCATACTGACGGTGTGCGTGTCGGCTTCGGCCTGTACGGACTGGTCATCCCCACCGTCACCTACGAAGACCTGCTTCTCAACGTGGGCCCGATGCAGAAGAACTATAAGGACGGCGTCATCCGCAGCACCGTCATCGACAATCACGACCTGGGCACCAACCCGAACATCAAGGAGTACCACTATCAAGGCGACCCAGATCAGTAAACCAACATGAACATCATCGTTTCGCAAGAGATAGCGAGCGTCTGCCCTGAGTTCGTAGGAGCCGCGGTGGACGCTCGCGTCGTCAACAGCCCCTACTCCGAACCACTGTGGGAGGAGATCCATACGCTAGAAGAACGCCTACGACGGGAACTGACGACGGAGAGTCTGAAGACACTGCCAGGCATCGCTGCCACACGCCGCGTCTACAAGGCCTGCGGCAAGGATCCCTCACGCTACCGCCCTGCCAGCGAACAGTTGATCAGGCGTATGCTGCAGGGGAAGGAACTCTATCAGATAGATACGCTCGTTGACTTGGTGAATCTGGCTTCCATCGCCTTCGGCTACAGCATCGGTGGTTTCGATGCCGATAAGTTCATTGGCGATACGCTCACGTTAGGCATCGGGCGCGAGGGAGAGCCTTATGAGGGCATAGGACGGGGCATGCTGAACATAGCAGGTCTACCCGTCTATCGCGATGCCCAGGGAGGCGTAGGTACGCCCACAAGCGACAATGAGCGCACGAAGATGACGCTGGCGACAACTCACCTCGTGGTGCTCATCAATGGCTATGACGGCAACAGGGAGCGCGTAGCCGACAATGCTCGCTATATCCAGCAACTGATACAAAACTACTGCCAGAGTGATGGGGGCACCATCACACTCTATCCGTAAATAGCACGACAGATGCCGAACACATAAACGACAAATGCCCACAAAACGACGGATGCCGCTCCTCGCAGAATGGAAGAGCGGCATCCGTCTTTTTTATGCAAGAATCAATCCAAACCAAACAACACTTTCAGGCCACCGTCAACACCAGAGAAGCCCATGAAGGCCAGCGAGAGCAGACCGGCAGAAAGCATCACGATCGCCATACCCTGCATGCCCTTCGGAATCTTTACCAACTCCAACTGCTCACGCATACCAGCGAAGACGGTCAGAGCCAGTCCGAAGCCGATAGCCGTAGAGAAGGCATAGACCACCGACTGCAGCAGGTTGTAGTCCTTCTGAATCACGAGGATGGCCACACCAAGCACGGCACAGTTGGTCGTGATCAGGGGCAGGAAGATGCCCAGTGCCTGATAGAGGGCGGGCGACACCTTCTTCAGCACGATCTCCACCATCTGCACAAGCGAGGCGATGACGAGGATGAAGGCTATCGTCTGCAAGTACTGCAGACTGTTGGGGTCGAGTACGTATTTCTGAACGAGCCAGGTCACGATCGTGGCCAGCGTCAGCACGAAGGCAACGGCAGCCGACATACCCAGCGAGGTGTCAATCTTCTTCGATACGCCAAGGAACGGACAGATGCCCAGGAACTGTGACAACACGATGTTGTTCACGAAGATGGCGCTAATGAAAATCAGTATATATTCCATAAACTTATGCCTTTCTTAATTTATTGACGATTGCAATCAGGAAGCCGAGGGTGATAAAAGCACCCGGAGGCAGCACGAAGAGCAGGATGTTGTAGGTCTCAGGAATCAGCGCGAAGCCGAAGACGGAGCCGGAGCCGAGCAACTCACGGCAGATGCCGAGGAGCGTCAGACCCAGCGTAAAGCCAAGACCGATACCAATACCATCGAAAAGAGAGGCAACGGGCGAGTTCTTGGCAGCGAAGGCCTCAGCACGTCCGAGGATGATACAGTTCACCACAATCAGCGGGATGAAGAGTCCAAGGGCCGCGTCGATGTCAGGCAGGAAAGCCTTGATCACCATCTGCAGGATGGTCACGAACGCGGCAATCACCACGATAAACACAGGGATGCGCACCTTGTCGGGCGTGATCGACTTCAGACAAGAGATGACGAAGTTGGTGCAGATAAGCACAGCCATCGTAGCGAGGCCCATCGACATACCGTTGAGGGCAGAAGTGGTTGTGGCCAGCGTAGGACACATACCGAGCATCAGGACGAACGTCGGGTTCTCCTTGACGATGCCATTCTTTATAATCTGTATTGCATTCATACCTTATTCCTCCTTTTCTTTAGGGGTCGCGCCAGTCTCACCATCAACGGGCGTAGCCTTGTAAGCACTATATGCATTGTTCACAGCGAGCAGGAAGGCGCGGCTGGTAATCGTGGAGGCCGTGATGGCATCCACCTGGCCACCGTCCTTGGATACTGTCAGAGGCTCTGCAGGCGACTTGCCGATGATGTCGCCCTTCTCTCCTTTCTGAAACCACTTGTCGGCCTTGGCACCGAGTCCTGGTGTCTCAGCATGCTCCAGCAGGGTATAACCTAAGATTTTGCCTTCGGGGTCAAAGCCTACGAGCACCTTCAAGTCACCGCCGAAGCCGCCTGTCGTTGACTCTACGGCTGCACCGAGATCCTTCTTCTGGGCATCCTGAATCTGATAGACGATGTAAGTGAGTTCCTTACCCTTGGCATCATTCTGCTTGACGGTGTCGGTCTTGGCGACTGTCAGGTCGCTGACACACATCACGCTCTTGATACCATCGGCCAGCGCCTTTGCCTTCTGGTCGTTGATAGGGCCTTCCGTCAGGTGGTTCACGAAAGCGAGAATACCACCCATGATGACTGCTACGCCTGTGAGTACCAGCACCATATTAGTCAAAGATGATTCTAATTTCTTCATACGTTTGGTCCTCCTTAGTTCTTAGCCGGCACTTCACCGAAGCGCTTGGGTTTCACATAATTATTAATAAGAGGTGTAAAGGCGTTCATGATCAGGATGGCGAACGACATACCCTCTGGATAGGCACCCCAGTTACGGATGACAACGGTCAGGAAGCCAATGGCAACACCATAGATCAGTTGTCCCTTCGGCGTCATCGGGCTCGTCACATAGTCGGTAGCCATGAAGATGGCACCCAGCATCAAGCCTCCGGAGAAGATGACGCTGACAGGATCGGCATAGATGGGATTAGCCAGATGGAGCAGGCCTGCGAAGAGGAATACCGTACAAATGATGCTGACGGGGATGTGCCAGGTGATGATCTTCTTCCACAGCATATAGCAGAGGCCGATAATCAGAGCCAATGCACATATTTCACCCATCGCACCGGCACCATCGGGATGGTTGCCGAGGAAAAGACTCAGAGAATCGGGCAACTGGTCCAGCACTGAGGCATCGCCACTCTTAATGGCGTTCTTCATAATGGAAAGAGGTGTAGCACCTGTCTCTGCGTCGAGATAACTGCCCAACTGCCCTACCTTCGGCCAGGTGGTCATCTGAGCGGGGAAGGCCACGAGCAGGGCTGCACGGCCTACGAGTGCTGGGTTGAAGAGGTTATTGCCCAAGCCTCCAAACGTCATCTTAGCCACGCCAATGGCGAAAAGGGCACCGATGAGAATGATCCAGATGGGGAGGTTTGAAGGCAGGTTGAATGCCAGGAGCAGACCTGTGAGGATGGCAGAGCCATCCAGGACAGTGTTGCGCTCCTGTTTCAGAATATACTTGCTGATAGCCCACTCAAAGAAGACGCAGGCTGCCACACTGGTAGCCGTGACTACAACGGAGCCAAGGCCGAAGAAGTAGAAAGACACGAGCAGCGCTGGCATCAGGGCGATGATCACGCCGTACATGTTGCGCTCTACAGTGTCTGTTCCGTGTGCGTGTGGCGATAATGATACAATTAATTTTCCCATTGTATGTTTACCTTTTTTACTTTTTTTCCTTTTTACTTTTTAGCAGCACGACTGCGAATGATGCCCATCACTGTTGATTTTCCCTGACGGATGTTGTCGAGCAGCGGGCGATGGGCCGGACAGGTGAACTGGCACGAGCCGCACTCAATGCAACTCACGATGTCCTCATGTTCAGCACGCTCCCAGTTCTTCACCTCAGAGATCTTGGCCAACAGATAGGGCTCCAGCCCCATCGGGCAGGCGCCGACGCACTTGGCACAGCGGATACACGGCTGCGGCTCCTTGCGACGGGCTTCGTCGTCAGAGATTATCGTCACCGAGTTGGTTCCTTTGCAGATGGGCACTTCAGTAGAGGTCAGCGCCTTACCCATCATTGGACCACCTGCCAACAATTTATTGTCGCCCTCGGGCATACCGCCACATGCGTCAATGAGGTTCTGCATCGGGGTACCCATTCGGACGAGAAAATTGCTGGGCTTCTGGAGTTTCTTGCCCGTCACTGTCGTATAGCGCTCGAAGAGGGGCTTGCGCTTCATAACTGCCTCATACACAGCGTAGGCAGTTCCCACATTCTGAACAATTGCTCCAACGTTGACAGGGATGGCAGGAGGTGCAGGCACCTGACGGCGGATGACGGCATCCACAAGTTGCTTCTCACCGCCCTGCGGATAGCGCTGCTTCAGGGGGACTACCTCAACGTGATACGTCGAAGCACTGAACTTCTGGGCGACCTTCTCCGAGAGCAGTTCGATGGCAGGCATCTTGTTGGTCTCGATACCGATATAGCCAGTCGTCACCTTCGCACCCTTCATCAACAACTCCAAGCCCACGAGGATCTCATCGGGATGCTCCATCATCAGACGGAAGTCGGCTGTGATATATGGCTCACACTCTACGGCGTTGATAATCACACACTCGGCCTTTGCTGTCGGCGGAGGCGTCAGTTTGATAAAGGTGGGGAAACAGGCACCGCCCATACCCACGACTCCAGCAGTCTTGATACGGCTGACGATTTCCTCTGGCGTCAGTTCTGGATGAGCCTCCACCGTCTCAAGTTTGTCTGAGCGGTCGATGCTCTCTTCCCACTCGTCACCTTCTACATTAACAATGATCACAGGCTTGCGATAGCCCGTAGCATCGATAGCGGTGTCAATCTTGAAAACCGTACCACTGACTGACGAATAGATAGGGGCAGATACGAATCCACCGGCCTCAGCCAGTAGCGTACCCACCTTCACCTTGTCGCCCTTGGCGACCACAGGCTTGGCAGGAGCACCGATATGCTGACTCAGCGGGAAGATGGCCTGCTTCGGAAGCGCTGCCACCTGCGTCACAGCATCATTGCTCAGTTTATTCTCTTCGGGGTGTACACCACCTATGCGGAATGTTCTTATATTCATAATGGTTACCTCCTTTTCTTATTTGATGGAAATACTTGATTCCGTGTCGAGCATCGCCCCGGGAGATGGCTTCGGAGCAGGCGGCGGCGTCGGGAAGTTGACATCGATGATGGCATGCTTCGGACAAACCGTCACGCACTTACGGCAGAGACGGCACTTCTCGTGGTCGATGTAGGCAAGATTGCCTTCGACGGTGATGGCACCGAAGTTACACTCCTTCTCACACTTGCCACAGCCGATACAACTGACGGCACAAGCCTTCATCGCCACAGGGCCCTTGTCCTTGTTGACGCACGAGACGAACACTCTCCTACCCTTCGGCCCCTTCTTACGCAGTTCGATGATGTTGCGCGGACAAGCCTTCACACAGGCACCACAGGCCACGCACTTCTCTTCATCGACCTCGGCAATACCGGTCTCAGGATTGATGTGGATGGCGTCAAACTGACAAGCCGCCACACAATCGCCACAGCCGAGGCATCCGAAGCCGCAGGCCGTTTCTCCGGCACCACAGGCATGCATGGCCGCACACGTACGAAGACCTGCATATTCAGCAATCTTCGGACGATGCTCACATGTGCCGTTACATCTTACTACTGCGACCTTAGGCTCGCCATTGGCTATTGCCATACCGAGCAGGTCGGCCACCTGGCCCATCACGCCGGCACCGCCCACAGGACAGTTCAAGCCTTCGATGGAACCGGCGTCAGCACCCTTGACGAGTGCATCCGCCATACCTCCGCAACCTGCAAATCCGCAGCCGCCACAGTTGGCACCTGGCAGCACTTCATTCACCTGCGCAATGCGGGGGTCTTCATAAACAGCAAATTTCTTGGAGGCGGCAAACAGCACGACGGCTGCTATCAGGCCAATGGCTCCAAGCACAATCACTGCAATCAAGATGAAATTCATAAATACCTTTTTATTTGTTTTAGTTTTAAATTATCTGTCTATCTGAAACGATATCTGCCGCTGAATCCTGTCACGCAACAGCCAGAGCACAAAGTAGTATGGCAACAGAGAGCCTAAAGCCAGCAAGGCTGCAATGCCCTCGTCCGAAGTCAACTGCAGAGCGACAACCAGCACACCTACCAATAACAGAAACGGGACGCCAAAGCCGAGGAACAAAGCCCTGTTAGCCACATCCTTCGAGGCTGACACCACGACCTCCTGCCCTATCTGGTACGCTGTACCGTCTGTGCAGAAGACGTCAACGATCTTCTCTTTCGATTCAGAGGCATTGCAGTGGGCTGCCACTTTGCAACTGGCACATGCAGACGTCTGAAGGATACGAACTTTCACCAAGTTGTCACTCACACTATCTACAATCCCTGAATGCGAAATTCTGTTACTCATTATGCAATATAGACTTTACAAAATGCAAAGTTACGATTAAATTGTGAATATCCAAACGTTTTTCATCAAAAAATGCGCAAAAATATCGTAATCGTTTGCGATTTCAAAAGATTTTTTATACTTTTGTCCCCGACAAACAAAAAGCAAAGATGAAGGCTACAGAACAAACCATCCAACAGATTGAGCGTGCTATCCGGAAGATAGCCGACAAATTCCCCGCAGACTCCGAGACAGGCCTGCTCACCGATATCCATCTCAGAGTGACGCAGGAAACAGGCGAACTGACTGCTTTCGATGATGATGACAATGAAATCACCCGTTGCATCATAGAAGCCTGGATCGACAACAAGGACGACGACTTCTATGAGCAGATAGCACCCGTCATCCGCAAGTGCATAGAAAAACAGAAGAAACTCGTGGAGAATTTGGGTATTCTGAAGCCCTACTCGCTCGTACTGGAAGACGACGAAAAGGAGTCCGTTGCCGAACTCTACGTAGTGGACGACGATGTCGTGATTATCGACCCTGACCTGATGCAGGATCTGGACAAAGACCTAGACGATTTCCTCGACAAACTGCTGAAGGACTAATCATCGCCGTCTGTCTTCTCTTCATAGTCAATCTCCTCGGCCTCCACGAACTTGCGCGACATATCTACGTGGTAGACCTTTTGTATTTCTGCCTTATACATTCCTGAATAGTCAGTCAGGCGGATCTCATAATCACTGGTGATGATGAAATCCTGGATGAACTTGTCCTCAGGCAGTGCATCCGCATTCTCCTCCTGTGCCTCCTTGTCCGTCGCATACAGACTGAGTTTGTCGACGGGCAGATAGTCGGAGTCCAGCGAATAGAGCCAGAGTGAGTAGAGCCCGTCACCCTCGTCGGCAGCCAGTATCATCATCCGCGTGCCTGCCGTCTCTGGCAGAGCGATGGCCTTAGGGTCGGTACGCCCCTCCAGATTCATGAAACGCACCAGTTCATAAGGCACCGACTTATAGTTGGGCAGATACTTCACATACTCATCCGAATAGCGGATGGGCAGCGGCTGGATGTTCAGACTGTCGTAGAACAACTGAACGGGACTGACATCCCTATCCAGTCGAATACCTCTGGCCTCCAACTGCTCCTGATTCTCGAGGCGGGCTATGCTGTCGAGTTTCTGCTGCATCTGTGCAGACGACATCCTGCCATGCCGACAGGATGACAGCATGGCAGCCAGGATGACGAGGAGCGGCAATGCGGTTCTCATAACTTCACTTTTTTCTTGACTGGCTTACTCTCACTCTGCAGACGGTCCAAGGCTGTGATGACATAGGTCACCTTCTGCTTGCCGTTCTCATAAGGCAGTTTAAAATAGGTGCGGTCTGTGATGGCAACAATCTTCGTGGCATCCTCGATGTTCACCTTCTCGCCCTTATTGAAGCGATAGACCACATACTTCACAGGCTCATCCTTCCAGTCGCTCCAGGATGGGGCTGTCCAGAACAGGATATAGCCGTCGTCAGTCCAGACGGGCTTCACCTTGCGCACTTTCTTAGGTGTCTTGTCTTCTATAAACGACATATCGGGCAGCAGGGCGGGTGTCTTCCAATAATACTTCCGCAGGGCCGTACCATAGTTACCCACATTGTCAACAACAGCCTTGGCATACCATAGTACCGTTCCTTTGACGGCAGGCAACTGACTGTGCAGCAGCATCTTCGCCGGCAACTGGTGCGTGTTGGGATTCTTCAGGTCGGCATGCTTCACAGTCCGTTCCACATCCTCTCCGATGACAAGCGGACGATTAGAGGCATACTGATTCCACCATCTGATCAACGTCTCATAGTCGGCTGCCTTATGGCCTATCTCCCAATATATCTGGGGCACATTATAGTCCAGCCAGCCATTGTTCACCCACAGAAGGATGTCTGCATAGAGGTCGTCATAGTTCTGCGTACCATTGGTATTACTGCCGACGGGCGAACTCTTCTTGTTACGGTAGATGCCGAAAGGCGAGATACCCACCTTCACCCAGGGCTTTGTCTCATGGACGGTCTTATAAACCTGTTCAATAAACAGGTTGACGTTATAGCGCCGCCAGTCACCGATGTCCCTGATACCATTGTTATACTGACGGAACTGCTCATCGTCGGGGATGTTCTCTCCTTTTACAGGATATGGATAGAAATAGTCATCCATGTGGATGCCATCCACGTCATAGCGGCTGACAATATCCTTCACCACCTCACAGATGTAATTGCGGTTCTCAGGCAGGCCAGGGTTCAGGATGAACAGTCCGTCGTAGGCGAAGCAGTTCATCGGATTCCTCACTGCGATATGATTGGAGGCCAGTTTCGTGGTCGTCTTGGTCTTGGCGCGATAGGGATTGATCCAGGCATGCAGTTCCATGCCCCGCTTGTGGCATTCGGTAATCATCCACTGCAGCGGGTCCCAGTAGGGACTGGGGGCAACCCCCTGCTGCCCGGTCAGGAACCGGCTCCAGGGTTCGAGTTTGCTCTCATAGAGTGCGTCGCACTCGGGACGCACCTGAAAGATGATCACGTTGGCACCATCCTTCTGCAGTTCGTCCAACTGGTAGCGCAGTGTCTCCTGCATCTTCTGCGTACCAAGCCCCTGGAACTGTCCGTTCACACACTGAATCCATGCACCGCGCATCTCTCGCTTTGGTTGAGCAGAAGCACTTAGCATCATTCCGACACACATTAAAACCAATAATAGCCTTGCTTTCATATTCTCATTTGTCTTTATTAATCCCATAGGTTCGGTTTCTTCCGTCTTGCCTCCTCCAGCGTCAGGAGTTGCTGTTCCTGCTGATAGGCCTGACGCAGATGTTCATATTTCTCGTCGAGTTCATGCTCCACCGCCGTCTCCTCGTTCATCAGTTTGGCAGCCACCAGCGCATTCTGCGAGGCGTCCTTCATCCAGACCACAGGGCCGCCATACACCGGTGCTATCTTCAAGGCGACATGCAGTTCGCTCGTTGTGGCCCCGCCAATCATGATGGGTATGTGCAGGCCCGCCTTCTGCAGTTCCTTGGCCACATTCACCATTTCCTCCAGACTGGGCGTAATCAGACCGCTCAGCCCGATCATGTCCACCCGCTCTTCCTGGGCTTTGCGCACAATCTGTTCTGCTGGAACCATCACGCCCATGTCGATCACCTCATAGCCGTTGCACGCCATCACCACACTGACGATGTTCTTGCCGATGTCGTGCACGTCGCCCTTGACGGTGGCCAGGAGCACCTTGCCTACATGGCCGGTGTTCCCTGTCTTCTCTGCCTCTATATGGGGCTGAAGGATGCTGACGGCCTGTTTCATCGTTCGCGCGGTCTTCACCACCTGGGGCAGAAACATCTTACCCTCGCCGAATAGTTTCCCGACGGTGTTCATGCCCGCCATCAGCGGCCCTTCGATGATGTCTACGGCATGGGGGTATTGCTTCAGGGCTTCTTCCAGGTCTGCTTCCAGATGGTCGCCGATACCCTTCACGAGGGCTTGCGACAGGCGCTCTTCTACTGGTAAGTCTGAGTTCACCTGAGTCTGACGGCCTTGATTCGCCTCCTGGGGCTGTGCGTCTTCTGCGGCCCGTGCCAGTTGGCTGGCCAGTTCCGTCAGCCGTTCTGCAGCATGTGATTTCCGATTCAGGACGACATCCTCAATAACTGTAAGTTGTTCTTGAGGAATGTCAGCGTATGTTACTTTTGTTGAAGGATTTACGATTCCAAAGTCCATGCCTTTCTGAATAGCATGATAGAGGAACACGGCATGCATGGCCTCGCGGATATAATTATTGCCCCTGAACGAGAAACTCAGGTTGCTCACGCCTCCACTGACGTGCGCCCCAGGCAGATGCTGGCGTATCCATGCTGTCGCACGGATGAAGTCGGCGGCATAGGCGTCATGCTCTTCCATGCCAGTGGCAATAGCCAGGATATTAGGGTCGAAGATAATGTCGAGCGGATTCATCCCAACCTTCTCCGTCAGTATTTTGTAGGCCCTTTCGGCGATGGCGATGCGGCGCTCATAACTGGTGGCCTGCCCTTCCTCATCGAAGCACATCACCACCACGGCGGCCCCGTATCTCTTCACGTCTTCGGCATGCTCTATAAACTTCGCCTCGCCCTCTTTCAGCGAGATGGAGTTCACGATGCTCTTGCCCTGCACGCACTTCAGACCGGCCTTGATCACCTCCCAGTCAGAAGAGTCGATCATCACCGGCACCTTGGCTATGTCAGGCTCTGCCGCTATCATATTCAGGAAGGTGGTCATCTCCTGTCTGGCGTCGAGCAGGCCGTCATCCATATTGACATCGATCACGAGGGCCCCGTCGCTCACCTGCTTACGGGCGATGGCGACGGCCTCGTCGTATTTCCGTTCCTTGATGAGCCGCAGGAATTTGCGTGAACCAGCCACATTGCAGCGCTCACCCACATTTACAAACTGCACTTCCTTGGTGACATCGAGCAGTTCCAGGCCCGACAGCCACATCGTCGCCGAAGGCTGGGCAGGGATATGGGGGGCCTTGTCAGCCACCAGCGGCACATATCTGGCGATAAACTCATCCGTGGTGCCACAGCAGCCGCCGATGATGTTCACCAGCCCTTCGTCCACCAGTTCTGCCATCTTCGGCGCCATCGACTCCGGCGTCTCATCATAGAGCCCCAGGGCGTTGGGCAGTCCGGCGTTCGGATAGCAACTGATATAATAGGGAGCCTTGCGGGCCAGTTCCCGTAGGTAGGGTTTCATCTGGGTGGCACCGAATGAGCAGTTCAGTCCGATGCTGAAGATGGGATAGGTGCTCACCGAGGCCAGAAAGGCCTCCAGCGTCTGTCCCGACAGTGTGCGCCCAGCGAGGTCGCTGACTGTCACACTGAGCATGATGGGCAGTTCCACACCTCTCTCCTCCATCACCCGCATGGCGGCATCCACAGCGCACTTCGCGTTCAGCGAGTCGAAGATGGTCTCTATCAGCAGGGCATCCACCCCACCCTCTATCAGACCGTCCATCTGTTCCATATAGGCTGCGAGCAGGTCGTCGTAGGTCAACTCCCTGGCAGCGGGGTTGCTCACGTCGGGCGACATCGAGAGGGTCTTGTTCGTCGGCCCTATCGCGCCTGCCACGAAACGGGGCTTTTCGCCTGTAGTGTATTCGTCGGCAGCCCGTCTGGCCAGCCGAGCGCCTTCCAGCGCCATCTCGCGGGCACAGTCCTCCAGTTGGTAGTCGGCCTCCGAGATGCGCTGGCTGCTGAATGTGTTGGTCTCGATGATGTCGGCCCCTGCGCGCAGATAGCGGCGATGGATATCCGTCACCACGTCGGGCCTCGTTAGGTTCAGCACGTCATTATTGCCCTTCATCTGGCCCTTGAAGTCGGTGAAGCGGGATCCTCGGAAGTCGGTTTCAGCCAGATTGTAGGTCTGAATCATCGTACCCATCGCTCCGTCGAGGATGAGCACCCGTTGTCTGATTATATCGTTAAGTCTGTTTTTCACTTTCCACGCTTCGCTATTTATACACTTTCATCGCACGGTCCATCTCGCGCCTGTCCTCTTTTTCCTTCAGAGTCTGACGTTTGTCGTACTCTTTCTTTCCCTTGCAGAGGGCGATATCCATCTTCGCCCGGCCTTTATCGTCGATAAACACCAGCAGCGGCACAATGGTGTAGCCGGTCTGCTTCGTCGCACTCTCCAGTTGCCGTATCTCCTTCTTCGTCAGCAGCAGTTTGCGGTCGCGCTTCATCTCATGGTTGTTGTAAGAGCCATAGAAATAAGGACTTACATTCATTCCCTTAACCCATAGTTCACCATTGATCACAGTGCAGTAGGTGTCCACCAGACTGGCCTTTCCCAGTCGGATCGACTTGATCTCCGTACCTGTCAGCACGATGCCCGCCGTGAATGTCTCGATGAAGAAATACTCAAACGACGCTTTCTTATTCTTAATCTGTACCGGACTTTTCTTCCTTAGCAGTTCTTGTTCCTTGTTCATATCCTTATGCTATTGTAGCAAACTTCTCCAGATGGTCGTCGATATAGTGCGCGATGTCATCAGTCCACGCTTCCTCGTTCTCAATGAACTTATCGTCGAGGTCATCAAACTCAGGAAACTTTTCGAAGAGAGCCATAAACTCCTCATCCGTGCAGTCCTTCTCTATCTCCTCGCGGTATTTCAGCCAGAGCGTGTGGGCGTCGTAGATCAGTTTCGAGGGCTCGCGCATACCCCACTGGCGCAGGGCCTTGGCAAAGGGATTCTTGAAGATAAACGGCCCCAGTCCGTTGTGGATCAACTGCACAAAGCCGCCGTCCATCACCTCGTCGTGGAGCATCTCCCAGGCCAGCAGCGTGATCTGATCGCTGTTCAACTCAGCCATCGTCTCGGCCGTCAGTTCACCCCCGATGGCATCACGGATACCGTCGGTAAACACGCGGATGAACTGATCCATCCCTTCCAGTGCTGCCTCTTGTAGTTTGCTGTCTTTTACTGTTACTTCTTTCATATTGCGTGCAAAGATACAGCAAAACGGGCAAAAATCCAAATAAAAACGTCTATTTATTTGGAAAAGTACAGATTTAACGACTATTTCCGCAATTCACGGAGCCTGACGACGTAGGCCTTGCGAAGTTTGCGCACAGCCTTGTCGCGAATCTGGCGGACTCGCTCACGCTTCAATCCCATATCCTCGGCTATCTCGGCCATCGTCTCGTGTTCCTGGTCGATGCCGAAGAAGGCATTGACAACCCGGCTCTCGCGCTTGTCGAGTAAGCCGAGTGCAAACTCCACGGCGTCCTCGACAGCCTCTGAATGCACCCGCTCGTCAGCCAGCGGGGCATCCTGGTTGACGAGTACGGAGAGCAGGCTCATATTGGTGCGATGACCCAAGGGAGCATCCACCGACAGCGGCTGACTCTGAAGGCGGGCGGCCATCTCGTCCTTCACGTCCTTCGGCACCTGATAGAGGCCGGTCTGCTGACTGATGGCCTTCTCTATCTGCTGACGGACGTGCACGACGGCATAATGGACAAAGCGTGTGCCCTTGCTGCCGTCGAAGCGTGCCGCCGCCTTCATCAGGCCGATATTTCCCTCGCTGATGAGGTCGTCGAGGCCCAGTCCCTGACCCTTATACTGAGAGGCTATGGTCACTACAAAGCGCAGGTTGGCCTCCACCAGTTTGTTCAGTGCCCGCTGGTTGCCGGCCTTGATCTGCTCTGACAGACGCGTCTCTTCTTCCTCCGAGAGGAGCGACTCGCGCCCTATCTCATCCAGGTATTTATTCAGTCCTGACTCTTCCATATCATTTCGTCTTTTTCTTATTTCTGTTTCTGTTCCTCCCCCTCTTTGGGAAAGGCTGGCACGAACTTCATCTCCCGCTCGATGCGCGCCTGCCGCTTACGCATATAGTCCGAGGGGTTCTTACTCGAGAACTTGCGGGGGTTAGGCAGCGTGGCGGCTATCAGGGCACACTGGCTGCGCGTCAGGTTGAGCGCATCCGTGTGGAAATGCTCCATCGCGACGGCATCCACCCCGTAGATGCCGTCGCCCATCTCTATACTGTTGAGATAGACCTCCATGATGCGCTGCTTCGACCACATCAGTTCAATCAGCGCCGTGAAATAGACCTCGAAGCCCTTGCGCACCCACGAACGGCCCGGCCAGAGAAACACGTTCTTGGCGGTCTGCTGCGAGATGGTCGAGGCCCCCAGTTTCCGCTTCTTCGGATGCTTCATATTGCGGATGGCGGCATTCTCGATGGCCTTGTAGTCGAAGCCGTGATGGCGCAGGAAGTTGGCATCCTCGCTCGCCATCACCGCCACCGGCATGCTGGGCGACATCTTCTCCAGAGGCACCCAGTGGTGCGACAGTTTCAGCGACCTGCCCTCACCCGACTGCTGCACGCAGCGGATCACCATCAGCGGCGTCAGATAGACAGGCATAAACCGAAGCACCACCACCGCAAGGATGGTGGTGCCGATAAAGAGTGCGAACACCCAGTAGAGTATGCGACGGAGAATCTTCAATTCTTAACTCCTGATTCTTATTCTTACCTCTTTAGTTCGCCTGCTGCTCAGCAGCCTTGATCATGGCCTGTGAAGCATACATGTACACCTCCACACGGCGGTTCTGAGCCTTACCGGCAGCCGTAGAGTTGTCGGCTACGGGATTCGACTCGCCGAAACCGGTGGTGCTGCGGATCTGAGAAGCAGAGACACCCTGCGACAGCAGATACGACGTCACCGACTGGGCACGGTCCTGAGAGAGTTGCAGGTTCTTCTGCTGGCTCTGCTCGGCAGTGCTGCCCTTCCAGGGGTCATTGTCGGTATAGCCCTGCACAGCCACGTCACAATCAGCATTGCCCTTCAGCACATTCGCAAACTGGAAGAGTGAGGTCTTGGCCGTCGAACTGAGCACCGAACTACCAGAACTGAAGAGGATACCAGAGTCGAAGGTGACCTTGACAGCCTGCAGGCCGTTAGCGTCGGTCACCGACTCCACCTGTGCGTTCTGCACGGCCTCTGCCTCCTTCTTGGCCTTGTCCATCTTCTTACCGATGATGGCACCGGCTCCGGCACCTACGGCACCGCCTATGGCAGCACCCACAGCCGTGTTACCGGCGATGGCACCGATAATGGCACCGAGACCAGCACCGCCACCGGCACCGATCAATGCGCCCTTACCTGTATTACTCATTCCACATCCAGCCAGAACCAGTGCTGCGCACAGGGCCACGGCAATTGATTTCAAACTTTTCATTGTCTTACTATTTTAATTGTTAAACGTTACTTTGTTTCGAAATTCTGCTGCAAAGGTAATTCTTTTCTTCTTAATATGCACCATTTACCAACTTTTTTTAGTAAATTCCACGAATAAATTAAAAATTATGCGTAATTTTGCGCCCAAATTGGAATAAATAGACAAAAAACAATGGCAAAAGAATTAAAAGAATTAACAAAAAGAGCCGACAACTACAGCCAGTGGTTCAACGACCTGGTGGTTAAGGCTGACCTGGCAGAGCAGTCTGCCGTTCGTGGATGCATGGTGATCAAGCCCTATGGCTATGCCATCTGGGAGAAAATGCAGCAGCAACTGGACAAGATGTTTAAGGAGACAGGCGCCCAGAATGCCTACTTCCCCCTGCTGATTCCCAAGTCGTTCCTCTCCAGAGAGGCCGAGCACGTGGAGGGATTCGCCAAGGAGTGCGCCGTGGTGACCCACTACCGTCTGCGCGCCAAGGAGGACAAGAGCGGCGTCGAGGTGGACCCCTCTGCAAAACTCGAGGAGGAACTGATTGTGCGTCCCACCTCCGAGACCATCATCTGGAACACTTACAAGAACTGGATCCACTCCTGGCGCGACCTGCCCCTGATGTGCAACCAGTGGTGCAACGTGATGCGCTGGGAGATGCGCACCCGTCCCTTCCTGCGCACATCCGAGTTCCTCTGGCAGGAGGGCCACACAGCCCACGCCACCCGCGAGGAGGCCGAAGAGGAGGCACAGCGCATGCTGAAGGTCTACGCCAAGTTCGCTGAAGAGTGGATGGCCGTGCCCGTCATTCAGGGCGTGAAGAGCGAGACTGAGCGCTTCGCCGGTGCCCTCGACACCTATACCATCGAGGCCATGATGCAGGACGGCAAGGCCCTGCAGAGCGGCACTTCCCACTTCCTGGGACAGAACTTCGCCAAGGCTTTCGAAGTGCAGTATCTCAACAAGGACAATAAGCCCGAATACGTCTGGGCCACCTCATGGGGTGTGTCCACCCGCCTGATCGGTGCCCTCATCATGACCCACTCCGACGACAATGGCCTCGTGCTGCCGCCGCGCCTGGCTCCGATCCAGGTGGTCATCGTTCCTATTTCCAAGGGCGACGACCTCGTCCATATCACCGAGCGCCTGACGCCGGTCATCGACCAACTGCGCAAGGCTGGCATCACCGTGAAGTACGACGACGCCGACAATAAGCGTCCTGGCTTCAAGTTTGCCGACTACGAACTGAAGGGTGTACCCGTGCGCCTCGTGATGGGCGCGCGCGACCTGGAGAACGGCACCATCGAGGTGATGCGCCGCGACACCCTCGAAAAGGAGACACGTCCTGTCGACGGCATCGTGGAGTATGTGGAGCAACTGCTGGAGGACATCCAGAAGAACATCTTCGAGAAGGCCAAGGCCTACCGCGATGCCCGCATCTACGAGTGCGACAACTACGAGGAGTTCAAGGAGCGCGTCAAGGACGGCGGCTTCTTCCTCTGCCACTGGGACGGCACAGCCGAGACCGAGGCCAGGATCAAGGAGGAGACTCAGGCCACCATCCGCTGCGTCCCCTTCGGCGTGGAGCAGACACCTGGCGTGGACATGGTGACGGGCAAGCCCTCGAAGGCCCGTGTCATCATCGCCCGCAGTTACTGATTGAAGTTTCTATTCTTCGTGACCTCCCCTAAACCCTCCTAAAGAAGGAATGACGGGAGGTCACAACTCATAAAAGTATTATTGTTTCGTATGATTTCATGCGCTTCCTATGATTTCCATCGCCAGGTCTTTCTGACGATGGTGCTGACCGTGTGAGTGATGGTGCGCAAGTGGAACTTTTCACTGTGCAAGTGTCCGGCGGCCGGGCGTTTGCCCAGTACTGTCAGCAGGACGGCAGAAAGGACAAGAACGATTCCGACGAAAAGCCGGAAAGTGAATGACTCACCAAACACCATCACGCCGATGGCTACCGCAGTCAAAGGTTCCAAGGCTCCCATAATGGCTGTAGGCGTGGCTCCGACCTCGTGAACGGCAATGGTCATCAGTACCAGGGAAAGAACCGTTGGCACCAGCCCCAGCCAACAGGCAAAGAACCATGCTCGCGGCGATGGCGGCAACATCAGATGCAGGTCGGGCGAGGTGAACGAATAGGCCAACAAAGACGACATGCAGACCAACAACACGTAGAAAGTGAGTTTCAATGACGACATGCGGATGCTCGACTGATTGACCACCACGATATAGACGGCGTAAGTCAGCGAGGACATCATGACCAGAAGCACACCTGTAGTGCTGAGCGAAGCGCCAGCATCACCTCTGTATAACAAGCCGATGCCAATTAAAGCAAGGATGATGGCCGTAATCGTTGAAGCCGTGACCTTCTCCCTGAAGAATGTAGCCATAATGACTGCCACCATCACAGGATAGACAAACAGGATGGTGGAGGCTATGCCGGCATCCATGAATCGGAAACTCTGATAGTATGTGATGCTGGATGCGGCAAAGAGCAGTCCGAGCGAGCCAAGCGTCTTCATGTCACTGCCGCCGACTCGGAAGGATTTACGCTCGATGAGCAACATGGCGGCCAGCATCAGCACCGCCATGGAGAAACGGTAAAAGAGGACAGACGATGTATTTACGCCCTCCTCATAAAGCGGTAAAGCCCCGAACGGGTTAGTGCCGTAACAGACTGCCGCCAGTATGCCGCAGATGATTCCTTTATGCTTCATTCTCTAATAATTAAAGAATCAAGGGGACAGGTGATTGATTTATCCGAAACGATCATAGACCTGCGACTACAAAACAGGCACCCATACCCAAGTGCCTGTCCCCATGACTAACATGGCAATGCCGGCGGCAGCGTGACACGCAACTGAATCGTTGTTTCGTGTACAGCGTCTTATTCACCACTGCAATCAGTCCCGACTTGTCTACATATTCGCTGTTGCGGG
>ODAJ010866614.1_pt1 | contig 18326 bp, 16 predicted proteins | sample 1539241 | NCBI WGS metagenome assembly ODAJ01 (sample SAMN02144231, study PRJEB22623) | gut metagenome | biome: sheep rumen | host: Ovis aries | place: New Zealand | reverse complement strand
TACTTTGTAATTTAACAGCCTTAATTAATATTTTATTATGTCTTTTAACAAATAAATCATGAAAATAATCATAACCTTTTTTATTACTATTATATTTAGAATTATACTCTATCTGTCCTTCTACTGTTTCTTTTAATATTTTAGTATTATCTATTTTATCTAAATTTAACGATTCATTATAAACAACTTTATATATTTTAAGATAATTTTTATAATTTAAGATTTTTATTAAACTTAAAATACCTGTAATTATAAATATTATAGTAAATATTAAAAATAATTCTTTATTTATAACAATATTTAATAAAGGTAATCCAGTTAATAAAGTAAAAATTATTAAATAAATTACAGTATATTTATTATTTAAAATATTTTTTACTTTTTTAGTTACTTCTATATATAAAATATTAATACCAACAAATGTTAGTTTTACCATAGTTATAAATATCGGAACTAACAAACAAATATATAAAGGTAAATCAGTTATAAAAAACACTACTAAACATGGTAGAATAAAACCTAAAAGATTTTTAATTAAGAAATATAAATAATTACTTATCGCATATTTATTAGCATCCATATGCATTAAAATAATAGCATAATAATTATCATTACTTACATCAAATAAATTATTTTTAATTAATGCTCCATTTAAAGTAAAAAAGAATAATATATGTAAATAATAAGAAGAAGGAGCATTTTCCTTTAAAAATTCAGCAAGTAAAAATATTGAAAAGAAATAGATAAACTTAAATAAAAATGTTTTTACGATAGTAGAAGAAATACTAAATATAGTTCCAAATGCTTTAAATGTAGAATCAGCATATGCATTATCAGGAACTATCTTTTTAATTAAAGGAATTCTTTTAATAGAATAAAGAAAACTATTGGTCATATAAGTTATCTTTAATTTAAAAGATAATTTAAAAGTATCTAACATTTTAATTCTCCTTTAAAGCTTCAATTATTTTATCTTTATAATGAGCATTATCTAAATTAGATTTATCTATTTTTTCTAAAACACCTTTATTTAAAATAACTATTTCATCACATAGATCTAAAGCAAGTTCTAAAATATGTGTAGAAAATATAATTATATGATCTTTTTTGATATCTTTTAGGCTATTTTTAATTTCTTCAGCTGCAATTACATCTAAACTAGTAAGTGGTTCATCTAAAAGTAAAATATTAGGATTTGAGATAATATTAACAAGCATTTGAATTTTATTTTTCATTCCATGAGAATAGTCTTTTAATAATTTATCCTGGTCTAATTTATCCATACTCATAAATTCAAAGTATTCATCAATAGTTTTTAAATTTTTTATTCTATTTTCATTAATATCTATAAAAAACTTTAAAAATTCTTTCCCTGTCAAAAATTCTGGGACACTAGGAGTTGATACAACATAACCTATATCCTCTGCTTCTATATTTCTTTTCTCTTTATTTATTTCTAAATAAAATGAACCTTCATCTAATTCTAAATCTTCATTTATACAATTAAATAATGTAGTTTTACCTGCTCCATTACGACCTAATAATCCATAAATCTTACCTTTCTCAAATTCAAAATTAATTCCCTTTAATACCTCTTTTTTATCAAAACTTTTCTTTAAATCTTTTAAAACTAATTTCATATTTAACTCCTTTAATATTTATGATAAATAGAAAAAATAATAAATGCAAGTACATTTATTATATATTTTCATTTCTAATAGTTTCAATTATATTCTGTTTATTTATTCTATTAAGTGAATATTTCATAATAGTATAAACTATTAGAGTTATAAATATGATAGATATAATAATAGCTTTATATGGAAATAAATAACCATAATCTATTCTTTCAGCAAATATTTTATAAATTATAAAGCTACCTATTATACCTAATATACTTCCATAAAATAAACTTTTAAATGAATAGAAAACTGATTCTAATAAAATCATGTTATTAAACTCTTTTTTAGTCATACCAATAGATTTTAATATGGCAAATTCTCTTTTTCTTAATTCTAAATTAGAAGTAATAGTGTTAAATACCGATGTTATTCCAATTAAAGTTACTACTATAATAAATCCATAAATAAATATTGAAAAGATTAATAAAACACTTCTCATACTTTTTATTTCTTCATCTATATTCATAATTCTTATATCACTACTTATTTTATGTATTTCATCTACTAATTTATCTGCATCTTTTGCTTCATAATAAATATCTGATGCAATTAAATTATCTTTATATGGATAATACTTTTCTGATATTATTAATATTGGACTATTTGTTCCAAAATAATTTTCATAACCCCATGGTCGATAATCAGTTAAAGATGCTACTTCATAAGTTAATTTATTATCATTATATTGATTATAAAATGTAATAATATCACCTTTTTGATAAGTAGATGTTTTAATATATTTGGTATTTTTACCTGTAACTATCTTAGTATTATTAATAAGTATTCCTTTATCTTTAATATAATTATAATCTAAATGTAAAATATTAGATAAATCTTTAATACTATCATCATCATATATTAATAAATCAATAAATGCGATAGGTATTTCCTTACCAATACAATTTTCACTATAAATCTTATCATACCTAGAACATGAATTTATTATCATATTTTTATCAACAATATGTGAAGTATCTTTTAGATAAAATAATCCTGATTTATCAAAATCTTCTGTATAGTGAGTATGACTTTTAGCTAATTTTTGTAATTTATTAATATCTATTTTTTGATTCTTATCAAATACATTAGCTGATACGTTATAATTTAAAGTTATATATTCATCATTTAAAGTTTTAATACCATAATTTAAGAAACATGACACCATAATAAATACTAATATACTTATAGTTAAGGATATGGTTGTTACTCGATATTTTTTCTTATTTCTCTTAATATTTTTATAAGATAAATTACCACCTATTTTAAAGATTTTATTAATAATTTTAGGTACTCTTAAATCTTTATTATTTTTTATTTCTGATGAATTTCTAATATTTTGGATAGGGCTTACCTTACTTGCCTTTTTTTTACTATTAATCGTAGATAAATAAATCATTATAATTCCAAATATAACTGCTAGTATTACTGGTATAATACTAAATTTATAATATAAAAGTGAACTATCCATAGATAATTTACCACTTATGGCAATTTTATTTACAATTATTGTAAGTAAATAAGTAACAATTAAACCTAATAATGAACCTAAAGGTAAGGCAATTAATCCTAATTTAAATCCTTCTATTAAAACCATTTTTTTAATTTGCTTTTTAGTTGCTCCGATACTTCTAAGCATTCCATAAGTTTTTAATTTTTCTGTAGTTGATATAGCAAAGGAATTTCTAATTGAAAAAACAGAAGTTATTATAATTACAAAAATAACAATTAAAACCATATTTAGTAAAAAACTTAAAGTATTATTACTAAATGAGAATACCTCCCATCTAAGTAAATCATTATTCTTACGATATTCATATTTATAATTAGATAATAATTCTTCAAATTCTTCTTTATAATTTTTAGGATTTTTTAAAGTTATATATACATCATTTTTATCTGATTCAAGATTAGTAGTTATTAAAGTTGGATGAGCATTAATTGTCCCAACTACTTTAAAAGTATAATCTTTACCATTTTTAATATAAGATTCTTCGTTTTTATATGAAAGATCACCAATATTAAGAGTTATTTCATCTCCTATATTAGTATTAGTATATTTAGCATAATTTTTACTTATAGCAATTTCTTTATTATTAGTAGGAAATTTACCATCTATAATTTTATAACCTAAGAAGTTAAACCTATCTTTATCCATTGAATAAGTATGGCCTTCAGTATAATCATCATCATAAATAGTTATTGAATAACCTATATCTTTTACAACGTTTACTTCACTAAAATCTTTATTTAGTTTTATTTTATTTAAATCTTCTTCAGTTACATCAGATAGCTCTATATGCCAATATCCATCACTTTGAATAGTAGTTTGAATCATAGTATTTTGAAAAACATAAAACATTCCACCAACACAGGTTATTAAAGCAGTTGATAAAATAATACCTATTATAATTCCAATGGTACGTTTTTTATTTAATTTTATATCAGTAGTAGTTATTTTTTCTAAAATTTTCATAAACTACTCCTTTATAATACGACCATCTTCAATTTCAATTATACGATCTGCAATTGAAGCTATTTCTGGATTATGAGTAATCATAATAATAGTTTGATTATATTCTTTATTAGCTTTCTTTAAAAGTGATACTATCTCATCACTAGATTTGGAATCTAAATTACCAGTTGGTTCATCTGCAAGTACTATCGCTGGTTTAGTAATTAGTGCTCTTCCAATTGAAACTCTTTGTTGTTGACCACCAGATAGTTCATTAGGTAAATGATTTCTTCTTTCACTCATTCCTAACAATTCTAATAACTCATCAACTTCTTTACTATTAACTTTTTGATTATCTAGTTCTAATGGTAAAGTAATATTCTCTTCAGCATTTAAAACTGGAATTAAATTATAAAATTGATAAATAAGTCCTACTTCTCTTCTTCTAAAAATAGATAAATTATCATCATTAAGTTCATAGATATCTTTTCCATTAACAAATACTTTACCACTTGTAGGTTTATCTACTCCACCTAACAAATGCAAAAGAGTTGACTTACCACTACCAGATGCTCCTATTATCGCAACAAATTCACCTTTTTGAACACTAAATGAAACATTATCTAAAGCTACTACTTTGTTTTCTCCTTTGCCATATATTTTAGTTAAATTTTCAGTTCTTAATATTTCCATTTTCTCCTCCTATAAAATCATAAAAAAGAAATAGTTTTTAATATATTATAAAAATTCATATAATCCTATTTCTAATAATAAATAGTTTTATAATCATCATTACCAGGTCCAGTCCATATTACAAAATGAACTCCATAGTAAGTATCTCCACATTCATCAACAATCTTATCACATCCTGTTAATAATAAAGTTAACCCTAATAATATTAATAATTCTTTTTTATTTTAATTCCTTCTTTCTATCATTTGTTATATTACCATTACCATTCACAGGTATTTCTTCACCTAAATATTTTGCCTTAGGTTTAATTATACATTTTATAAAATCTTTATCTCTAGCGAGTATTTCTCTTACGTATCTAAAGAACATCCCACTGTAATTAATATCTTCTGCCATTATTCCTTTAGCATGAATTCCAAGAGAATCTGCTATATAAATAGACCGATATAAATGATACTTTTGAGTTACGATAATAATGCTATTTGCCTTAAAAATATATTTAGCGCGATAGATACTATCATAAGTTGACACGCCTGCATGATCCATAAATATATCTTCTGAAGGTATACCTTTATTTATCGCATAATCTTTCATAACATTTACTTCATCATAATTTAGTTTAGTATGATCTCCACTCATAATTATTTTACTAGCATATCCTTTTTGATATATCTCAATTGCTTTATCTAACCTATCAGCTAACATAGGGCTAGGACTTTCTCCCCATACACCAGCACCTAATACTAATATCGCATCATATTTTTCATTTGTATTAGATACTATTTGATTTTTTGTTTTTAAAATAACTATCAAATCTGGTAATAAACCAATTAATAATAAAAACACAAATACTATTATTAAATACTTAATTACTCTTTTCATTTATAATAACCTTTACACTTTCATTATTATCTAATTTTAAAACATATTCCTTATTATTAATCAAGATATATATATTAGAGTTAGTATTATCAATCACTCTATTTTCACTTCCTTTTTTGCATCCAACTAATATTAAACAAATTATAATTAAAATAAATACTTTCTTCATATATTCATTTTACAATAAATTATGCAAAATAAAAAGAGAATAACTCTCTAATTATCAATCCTCCTTCTTTTTAATACTAAATAATACTTAATAAAGGATAGGAAAAGAAATTATTTAATATTTTATAAACATATCCTGTTTACAATCTAATATTAAATAATGAATATTAAAATAAAATTAAATTATTTTATAGTGTTATTCTTCCCTGTTATTAAAGCTAAGATACTATTAATATTATTAAACTCTTTTAAAGAAGCTTTTTTATCAGCTCTAGATACTATTCTTCCTTCTAAATATTTAGATTTACTCCAAGATAATTTTAAAAATCTATTTCTATTAGTACTTTTTATTATAATATCTTTTACATTTTTAGGCATTTTTTTAAATTCTAAATAATTATTTAATTCCCTATTTTCAATACCATCCATAATTATAACTGGTAATGGATACATATGATGAATAATACTATCTATTATAATACTAGCATCATCTATACTATTAAAATCATTTTTAAACCAAGTATAAGCATTAATAACTGCCTCTACTGGATGACGAAAACCATGTTTATTATAAAAGCTATTATTTTTAGCTAATTCATTGTTTTGCCAAGGTTCACAATATAAATCATGAAACATTGCAATTTTTATAGCTAAATCTATTCTTATATTTTTATTTGTTTTTTTAGCATATTTATACGTTAAAATAACATCCTCTAATATATGAATTCCTAATGTTGTTTTTCCATGATGAAGATATTTATCTGTTAATCTAATTTGAAATTCAGGATGATTAAGAATATCTTTAATTATATTAATTATTTCTTCAATTTCATCATTATTTAAATTATTATTTCTTAAAAAAAGTTTTAAATCATTTATACTCATTTAAAACTTCATCTCCTTGCTTAAAAACTATACTGCTGTATATCCACCATCAATAGTTAAAATAGTACCAGTTACATAACTTGCTTCATCACTTGCTAAAAATATAGCCCCACCATTAAGTTCACCAGTATGACCATATCTACCAAGTGGTACAGTTCTTTTCATATATTCAGTAAACTCAGGAGTTTTTAAAACTGCTTCAGTTAATTCAGTTTCAAAATATCCAGGACATATCGCATTACAAGTAATATTATATTTAGCTAGTTCAGCAGCTACTGCTCTTGTAAAGTTTATAACGCCACCTTTAGATGAATGGTAAGCCACAGTATCCATTGCCATATTACCAACTAATCCATACATTGATGCAATATTAATAATACGGCCATAATTATTTTCTTTCATAATATTAGCAAAAGCACGAGTAACTTTAAAGACAGATGTAAGATCAGTCGCTATTGTAAAATCCCATTCTTCATCAGTCATGTTTAAAACACCCTTATCTTTTGATGAACCAGCACAGTTAACTAAAATATCTACTTTACCAAATGTTTCTTTTGCTAATTTAGCTGCATCATCAATATCTATGGTACTAGTTACATCACATTTAACAGCAAGTACTTTTACTCCTAACTTTTCTAATTCTTTTTTAGACTCTTCTAATCTTTCTATTCTTCTTGCTAGTAATACTAAATCTGCACCTTGCTTAGCAAAAGCATAAGCCATTTGTTTTCCAAGACCACTGCTTGCTCCTGTTATTACTGTTACTTTACCATTTAGATTAAACATTATAATCAACTCCTAATACAATAATTATAGATAATCTATAATTATTAATCAATATTATGTGTAAAACATTTACATTTGAATCTAGTAAAATGTATTGAATATTATCTTGGTATTGTGATAAAATATAATTGAAAAGAACAAAAAGACCCCCTGTAGGTCAACTTCATCTTTTCAGACTTTTTTGACGCTACCATAGGTAGCGTAATTTTTTTATCTAAATAACATTGCTATTATTATAAATAAAAGTGTTAATATGATTAAGTATAGAAATACTTCTCTTACTTTCATAGTACCACCACCTTTACAATTTAATCACTAGATTACTTTGAAAAGATGAAATTAACGCTCAAACTTTTTGTTCTTTGTTTATTATAATTTATAGTAGCATTATAGTCAATAAAAATTGTGCGTAATTCCTTTATTTATATGGACTTGCGTGCAATTTTTAATTATTTGAAATTTAAATAAAATATGAAAAACTTATCAAAAGATGCCTGTGAGCATTTATTAGATTATTAATAATAGTAGTTATCAATATAAAATGTATTGAATACTATCTTAATTTTGTGTTAAAATATTAATTGAAAAGAACGGAAGACCCCCTGAAGGCCAACCACATCTTTTCGATGAATAGTCAGCACAACGTTAGGTTGTGCTTTTGTTTATTATCTAGATAACATTACTATTATAATAAATAATAAGGATAGTACTAAAACTTGGTAAAAAATACTTTGTTTCATACATTACCACATCCTTTCATGCTAATCGCAAGATTATTTTGAAAAGATGTACTTGGCACGTATTCTTTCCGTTCTTTATAATTATAATTTATAGTAGCATTACAGTCAATAAAAATTGCACGTAATCTCTTTATTTATCTGGACTTGCGTGCAATTTTTAATTATTTGAAATTTTAATTATTTTCTTTATCAATATAATCTTCTACTTCTTTGATAGTTTCATTAAAATTATTAAAATTTACATTAAACCAAGTAATATTCATTTGGTTATTAAACCAAGTATATTGTCTTTTAGCATAATGTCTACTTCTTTTTTTAATTAAATCTTTAGCTTCTTCTAATGATATGTTACCATTAAAGTAATCATATAATTCTTTATAACCAATGCCAGTATTAATAGCTTTACTATTAATTTTTTTATCATAAAGATTTTTAACTTCTTCTACTAGTCCATCATTAAACATCATATCTACTCTTTGATTAATTCTATCGTATAAAGTTTCCCTATTTGTAGAAAGTCCAATAAACAAGGCATTATATAATAATTCATTTCCATTATTTTGAATATTATCTCTATTTAAAAATCTAACTAATCTTTTACGATTATTAACATGTATATCTATATTAGGATCTTTTTCTTTTACTAATTTATAAATTTCTTCATTAGATAAATCATCATAATTATTATTTACATTTTCTTCTTTAAATTCATAATTATAAAGACCAGCTTTAATATATAATCCAGTACCACCTACAATTATAATATTTCGATCTTTATACTTTTCTAAAAGACTTCTTAAATCTTTTTGATAATCATAAACCGTATACATTTCATTAGGCTCTTTAATATCAAATAAATAATGAGGAATATTTTCTTTTTCTTCTTCTTTTATTTTAGCTGTTCCAATATTTAATTCCTTATATACTTGCATAGAATCACCATTAATAACAATGGCGTTATATTTTTTAGCAAGTTCAATAGAAAGTTTAGTTTTACCTACTCCCGTAGGACCTACAATTACTAATAACATATTACCACCTAATTCATAACTCTTTTAAACATTTTTTCAAGTTCATATTTAGAAAATGATACAATCGCAGGTCTTCCATGAGCACAGTTATATGGATTATCACATTTAACTAAATCATTTAATATCTTTTCAGCTTGCTGCATAGAAATATTTTCATTACCTTTAACACTCATTTTACAAGCAACTGTAGCCGCAAATCGATCCCTAAATCTTACTTCATTAAAATCTTTAGGATACTCAAGTATTTCATCAATTAAAGCTTTCATATCAACATCATGATATCCACCTAATAACCATGTAGGATGAGATTTGATAACAATTGTATTTAATCCAAAATCATCTATTTTAAAACCTAAATTTTCTAATATATTTTGATATTCTTTGAATTTTAAATAATCACTAGGAGATAATTCAATACTAACAGGTATTAACATATCAATTATGTTTTTATTATCATTTTCTAAATCTTTTAGAACCCTTTCATAATTAACTCTTTCTTCAGCCGCATGTTGATCAATTAAATACATATAATCATCATTTTGAGCTACTATATAAGTACCCATAACATGACCACAAGGATACATTTCTAATTTTTTAATTTCTTCATTCTTAATATCTTCTTTAAAATCAAATACTTCTTGATGAATTTCTTTCTTTTCCTCATTATATGTAACTAAATCATCATTAATAAATAAAACAGGTTCATATGTATCAATATATTCTTTTTTAATTGGAATATCATTTATAATAGGTTTAGTTTTTACTTCCACTTTAGGTATTAATAATGAATTATATAAAGCATCCTTAATAGTACTTATTACTAATTCTTTTAAAGAATCCATTTTACTAAATTTAATATCTTGTTTAGTAGGATGAATATTTACATCTATAAGTGTTGGATCAGTATTAATTTCTAAAACTACGATTGGATATTTAATATCAGGTTTATAAGTATAATAAGCATCATTTATAGTTTTAAGTAATTCATTATTTTTAACTACTCTACCATTAACTATTGTAATCATATAATTCCTAGTAGATTTTAAAATACTAGGTTTACAAATATATCCATATAAATCATAATCATCATTATTTGCTTTTACCTCTAACATATTCTTACTTATATCAAGACCGAATAATTCATGAATAGTTTTAAGTAAACTACCACTACCAGAAGTTTTAATTATACTATTATCATTATTCTTTAAAGAAAACGAAATACTAGGATAAGATAAAGCAAGTCTTTCCATAAAACTAGTAGTATTTGATAGTTCAGATGCTTCACTTTTTAAATATTTTAATCTAGCAGGTGTATTATAGAATAAATCTTTAACTTCAATAAAAGTTCCTTTTCTTAAAGAAGAACTTTCATTTCTAATTAATTTACCACCATGAATTTCAACTAAAGATCCAGTTACTCCATCACTAGTTTGTAATAATACTTTAGATACACTTGCAATAGAAGGAAGAGCTTCACCCCTAAACCCTAAAGTATTAATAAAGAATAAATCAGTAAGTTTTTTAATTTTACTAGTAGCATGTCTACTAAAACAATTTAAGGCATCATCTTTATCCATCCCTAAACCATCATCAATTACCTTAATAGATACTAATCCACCATCAATAAGTTCAACATCTATTTTAGAACTTTCAGCATCAATTGAATTTTCAACTAATTCTTTAACAACATTAGCAATCTTTTCAACTACTTCACCAGCTGCTATTTTATTAGATAAATCCTCAGACATTATTTCTATCTTACTCATAGAATCCTCCAAATATACTGTTTCTTAGTTCAATATGATCTTCATTTAGATTTTTAATACTTACTAAACAGTTATTTTTAATATTAATAAAGCCTTCTCCTTTAATTATTAAATCAGTATTATTATTTATATTAATACTATAATTATAATCAATTTCTTTATAGTATTTTTTAATATTTAGATTATTATCCATATAGATAGTTATACTTGTATTATTATCAAATTTAAGATATACATTATTTATTAAAATAGATTCATTCTTTTTCATTTGATAAGTTTTAGGTTTAATAATATTTTTAAATTCATGATTAGATAAATTAGGTATTATAAAACCAGGTGAATCTATAATAGTAAGTCCCCATGATAATTTAATTCTTAAAAAATCTAATGTTGTATTAGGTATTTTACTAGTAGTTATTTTATTAGTTTTAGTATCAGTTAAATCAATCATTTTATTAATTAAAGTACTTTTACCAGCATTAGATAAACCTACTATATAGACATTATTAAGTTTTTTATAAAATAATTCATTTAATAATTTATTTACTCCATAATCATTTTTAGTACTTATTATTCTTATTTCATCATCTATATTATAATTATCTTTAATAGTATCTATTACTAAATCATATCTAATATTTTTAGGTATAATATCACATTTACTTATTATTAACATTTTATTCTTTTTTATTTTTTTAAAGATATCTATTATATCTTTATTTAAAGTTATAAAATCAGCTAGAAATAAAACTAATTCAGCATTTTTATTTATATTATTAATTATTTCATCAATAGTTTTAGGAGTATCAACTGTTATTTGTTTACCATAATGAGTTATTTTAAAACATCTTTGGCAATAAACAGAATCATCTATTTTTTCTTTAGGAATATATCCTTCTTTATTTGGATAGTCACTTTGTAATTTACTACCACATCCAAAACATATTTTATTCATAATAGTGACCTTTCTTAAGTAATTCTTTTCTTTCTAATTTATTATAGATAAATGGTTCAATCATACGATTAAATTTAGTTAAAGCATAATCAGTTGTCCCAATAGGATTAACTAAAATACTAACAAATTCCATCCTATTAGCTCCCCAAATATCCGTAAGTAATTGATCTCCAATACAAGCTATTTGATTATTTTTTAATTTATATATTTTTAATATTTTAAGATATTTTTTCTTTAATGGCTTAAATGATAAATATGCAGAATCAACTCCTAAAATATCCTTAAATGGTTCTACTCTTTTCTTAGGACTATTACTAACTATTAATACTTTAAATTTCATATCTTTTAAGATTTCAATTAAATCTCTTAATTTTTTAGTTGGTTTATTTATATTTATAGGGCTAATTGTATTATCTAAATCAAATATTAAACATTTAATACCATTCTTTTTTAATTTTTTATAATCTATATCATAGATACTTTTTTGATATATATCCGGAATAAAACTATTTAACATAAATATCACCTACTAACTAAAATTATATCAAATTAATAAATATTTATAAATATTTTAAATTATAAGAAAAAACTTAATTTACATTTAGTAGATTAAGTTTTATAAAATATATACTAATAATCATTATAATGGTGCTGAATGACTGAATTGAACAGTCCTCTGATGCTTACCATGCATCTGTTTTACCACTAAACTAAATCAGCAACTACATAATTATTATACTATAAAAATAATCCAGTGGATAGGTAAACTGGATTATTTTTTATATTTATTTAAAAAATGTATATTTTTGTTTGAAAAAGTGTGTATGTGTTTTATATTCTAATTAATTATCACCTTCATTTCTATATTAAGATTAATATTTAAATATGAAAATTATGTGATTATTTAATGAAATTAGCAATTTCATTTATTCCTTCCTCTTTTAAGTTTTTAACACTATTAAATAATAATTTATTAGCATCATTTAAATCCATATCTTTATCTACTTTAAATCCATCACCAAATCTTATATTCAAATGATTATGCCAAAATTTATATTCTCCCGTAATTGCAAATGGAATAATAGTAGCATTTGTTTTTTGAGCAAGAGATACTGCTCCAAACTTAAATGGTAATAAAAATTCATCAGTTTTATTTCTAGTTCCTTCTGGAAATAATCCTACTGCATAACCATTATTTAATAAATCAATTGCTTCCTTTTTTGCATTTTCATCATGAATAGATCTATTTACTGGAATGCATCCTGCTAGTTTAAAAAACCAAGATACTTTCTTATCTTGAAAATACTCTATTTTAGCCATATAATGAATCATTCTTTTAGTACTTAAACAAACCAAATTTTGATCAAATAAATGCATATGATTACCACATAAAATTATAGGGCCTTCCTTAGGGATTTTATTTTTATTATAATATTTAGGCCTATAATATAAGGTAAATATTATTCCTAAAATAAATTTAAATAATTTATACCCAATTAAGTGTTTTTCTCTCATTGTCTTCCATACTTTCTACTACAATCTTCTTCTAATTTCTTATAATTAATTTTACCAATAATAGTCTTAGGTACATTTTTAATATACTCATATCTATAAGGCATAGCGTATTTAGCAATTGATTTTTCACAATAAGCTTTAATATTTAAAGTTAACTCTTCACTTTGACTATAATCATCTTTTAAAAGGATACATGCAACTGGAACTTGTTTCTTATATGGATGAGGAATACCAACTACTATACATTTTTCTACAGCCGGATGACTTTCAATTATCTTTTCTAAATATTGAGGATAAACATTATATCCACTAGTTACAATCATTCTTTTTAATCTAGAAGAGAAAAAGATTATTCCTGATTTATCTTTATAACCAATATCACCAGTATGAAGCCAAATTCTTCCATCATCATGTTTTTTTAAAGTATTATTTGTTTCTTCTTCTTCATTTAAATAACCAAGCATTATTGTAGGCCCACTAATACATATTTCACCATTACGATTATTTTTTACTTCTTTAATTGTACCTGGCTTTACTATTTTTACATAAGTATCTGGAAATGGTAGTCCAATCGCATTTTCTTTAAAGAAATATTTAGGAGTTAATATACAAGCTGCTGTACTTTCAGTTAAACCATAACCTACTCTAATTTCGGCATTTGATCCATGAGAAACTAAATAACTATTAACCTTTTTTCTTAACTCAGGATTTAATAAATCACCACCACAAACTGCATATTTAACACATTTTAAATAATTAGTATTATCTCTATTTTGAATTAAAGCTTCATACATAGTTGGTACCCCAGTTAAAAATACTGGTTTATATCTTCTAATTAACTTTGGAAAATCATCAGGTTTAAACCTTGGAATTAAAACACATTTCATACCATGAGTTAATATCGTATGAGTACTAACTCCTAAACCAAATCCATGGAAAATAGGTAATATTAATAATATTGAATCTCCTGGTTTAGCCTCATTAAACTCCGCAATACACTGCATTGATAAAGCATTAAAATTATAATTAGATAATCTAACCCCTTTAGGTTTACCAGTAGTTCCACCACTATAAAGTATTACTGCCTCATCATTAGCCTTACCTCTAACTTTATATTCATCTTCAAAATAATATCCTAAATTATAAAAACTAGACCATTTAATAACCTTATCATTATATTTAATTTTATGATTATCATAAGAATACATAATATTTTTAAAAGCATCATATAAATTTAATGCTCTTTTCATTAAAGTAAACATACCATCTGCGATATCAACAATTATTATCTTATTAACATCTTGTTTTTCACAAGCTTTAATAACCTTATCAGCAAATAAATTAACAGTTAAAACATATTTAGAAGAAGCTGCTTCAATATAAAACTCTATTTCATTTACACTAGATAAAGGATGAATCATACTAGCAGTAGCACCAACCATATTAGTCGCATAAAACATAATTATTGCTTCAGGCATATTTGGAGCACATATAGTAACCCTATCATTAGATGTAACTCCTATACTTTTTAAAGCTTTAGCAGTATGTTCTATTTTTTCAAAAAATCTTTTATATGAAGTATTTTTACCATAATAATCTAATGCATCATTATATGGATATTTATTAGCTGCTTCTTCTAAATATTCCCAAATTGAATAACTAGGATAATCCAAATGATTACGATCATTTTCTAACTCAAAATTAGTATTATTTTTATCATAAAATATTTTTTTTATTAAATTCATTATTAATCATCTATCTTTCTTATTAATTCTATTACTTTATCTTCTAATATTTTCGTCTCTTTAATTATATCATCACTTTGCACGTAATACATCTTACCAAAGATTACTTTTAATTTATCCTTTTTATAATTACCATTTATTGCAAAAGGTATAATTGGACTATTACTTCTATTAGACATTACAACAGCACCATTTTTAAATGGTAAAATATCTTCTTTAGTTCTATTAATTGTTCCTTCAGGAAATATTCCAATAATATTATCTTTATTTAATAAATTTACACAAGTCGGTATTACACTTTTATCTTTAATTTTACGATTAACTGGAATTATTCCTACACTTTTAAAGAAAATTTTTTTAATTCCTTTTAATAACTCATCTTTAGCAACATATCTTATCCATCTATTAGTAGAGTACCCTAATAATAAACAATCTAAATTATTAGTATGATTACCTGCTAATATAACCCTACCTTTTTTAGGAATATAATCTTTATTATAAATTAAAGGATTATATTTTAATTTAAACCAAATATAAATAATAGGCCTTATAATTTTATATATCATATTAACACCCATTTTATTTTACCATATTTATAGCAAAAGAAAAAATGTTTAATTAAATAAACATTTTTAAAACTATTTCTTAAGTAAATCTCTAATTTCTTCTAATAATTCTACTTCTCTAGTTGGTTTTGGTGGTTCTGCTGGTGCTTCTTCTTTTTTACGTTTAAACTTATTGATTATTTTAATGAATACAAATATACATAATGCAACAATTAAGAAATCAATAACATTTTGAATAAACATACCATATGCAACTTTAGCATCACCAACTGTAATAGTTAAAGCTGAAAAATCAATTCCACCAATTATAACACCAACAAGTGGCATTATAATATCATCTACTAATGATGAAACAATTTTACCAAAAGCTCCACCAATAACAACACCAACTGCTAAATCAATAACATTTCCTTTTGAAATGAACGCAGCAAACTCTTTAAATAAAGATGTTCCACCTTTAGCAATCTTATTATTTTTTAATTTTTCAGTATCAATTTTATTTGCCATGTTTCCTCCTAAAATAATTTTACAATAGAGATTATATTTTTTCAATAATAATTAAATTGATAATTTTAATAAATTATTATATTATTATAATGAAAGGAGTAAACAATGGATGGATTTTTTGGATTTTTAGGAACAGTTTTGTTAATCGCAATAGGAATTACCTTACTTAGATCAATAAGACAAATTAATGAATATGAAAGAGGTGTAAAACTAAGATTTGGTAAGTTTTACAAAATAATGGAACCAGGTTGGAGATTAGTACTTCCTATTATAGATAGTATGAAAAAAGTTGATATTCGTACTAAAGCTGTAGATGTTCCTGAACAAGATGCAATTACTAAAGACAATGTAACAATTAGAATTAATGCAGTATTATATTACAAAGTATTTGATGCATCTAAAGTGGTTCTTGCTGTTGAAAACTATGGATTTGCAGTATCTCAACTTGCTCAAACAACTATGCGTAACGCAGTTGGTGCAGTAACTCTAGATGAACTACTAGCTGAAAGAGATAAAATATCTTCTGAAATTTGTAAAATAATTGATGAAGCAACTGATCCTTGGGGAATTAAAGTTGAAAATGTTGAACTTAAAGACATTAAATTACCTGAAGAAATGCAAAGAGTTATCGCTAAAGTAGCTGAAGCTGAAAGAGAAAGACAAGCTGTTATTACCAAAGCAGCTGGCGAAGTTGAAGCAAGTAAAAACCTAGCTAAAGCTGCTGAGACTATGTCTAGTACACCTGGAGCATTACATTTAAGAACTCTTGCTACATTAAATGATTTATCATCTGATCAATCAAATACAATTATATTTGCTGTTCCAATTGAAGTTTTAGAAGCCTTTAAACAAGGAAATGCAACTGAAACTTTGGGTAAAGTTATATCAAAAAAATCAAGCAAAAAATAATGCTTGATTTTTTATTTGACGCTTCTACTATTCTTTCTATTAGATATACATATTTATTCCAAAATATCAATACATTATATTTACATCAACTGGGCCATTTATTCCTGGAACTAAAGCATTATCACATATTTGCCAAAATTTATAATCTCCTTTATAACTAGTTTTAGTAGTATAATGAGCAAGCCAAATAGTATTATTACTATTCATCCACATATTCTCTAAATATGTTTTACTTCCATAATTCATACCTTTATATCCTTTAGCTTCTACTGTTTTAATAAAGGTATTGGCCATTTCTGATAATTCATAAAAACTTATATGATACTGATTAAATTTACTCCAGTTTTCCCAGTCAAAACTAATAGGTAAATCAACTTTATAATCTTTTATTTGAGATAATACCCAGTTAGCATTTTCCTTAGCCTTATCTACACTTGTTGCATACGAAAAGAAATAAATACCAACTGGAATACCGTGCGCCTCAGCTTCTTTAATATTATGTTCAAAAGACTTATCTAAAAAGTAAGCTCCTTCTCTACCCTTAGTTCCACCAACTCTTAAAATTACAAATTCTACTCCTGCTTCTTTTAATTTATCATAATCAGGATAATCTTGCCATTCAGATAAATCTAAACCAATCTTAGTATTTTCAGTTTTATATTCTTTTACAATATCAGAATATTGTTTATAACTAGGAGTTTTACTAGATGATGAACCATTACTAGGTTTATACACGCTTAAAGTAAAATCTTTTGAAGAAACATTACCATATTTATCAGTTGCTTTAAATACTAATGGATATTTACCTACTGTTTTTAAATCATAATTTCCTTTAATTTCACATTTAGGATTACTATCTAAATTATCTCCACATAATATATTATCAAGTAGTGTATCTTTACTATTAAGAGGAATGCTGTAAGTTGAATTAAGCCATATTAATGGAGGTGTTTTATCAACAACATTTATTTTAATATCCTGTTTTAATTTAATATTATCATCATTAATATAATAATAAGTAATATTTTGTTCTCCTAATTTTTT
>ODAJ014773040.1_pt1 | contig 18335 bp, 16 predicted proteins | sample 1539241 | NCBI WGS metagenome assembly ODAJ01 (sample SAMN02144231, study PRJEB22623) | gut metagenome | biome: sheep rumen | host: Ovis aries | place: New Zealand | reverse complement strand
CGGTGTAGGTCAGTTGATCAAGATGGCGGTAGAGAAAGGTCGTGCCGTTCGTCCGGGACTCCGTACAGGTATCTGCGGCGAGCACGGCGGCGAGCCTTCGTCCGTTAAGTTCTGTGCCCGTGTCGGCATGAACTACGCGTCCTGCTCGCCGTTCCGCGTACCTATCGCACGTCTCGCCGCCGCTCAGGCAGCTGTAGAGGATGAAGCGTAAAATAATCGTGCCAATATTTTCTAGTTCTTCTAGAATAGCGTAGCGGTCTAGGGTTTCTAGTTCTTCTAGTCAACCACCCGCAACCGCCAAAAACAACGCACTCTCATTCGGGGGAGTGCGTTGTTGGTTTATATGTGCGTCATAATTGCCGATTATTAAGATCCGGGCATTACAGCAAGGGCGGCACAGGAGGTGCTCAAGGTCTGCACAAGGACGGCTATTTGGATCGATCTTGAAACGAGGTTGAAATGATCCTGTTATTAAGATTAGCGGTCTGTCATTATTTGAATTCCTGTCACGTACTCATGCTTTTGAGCGAGTAAGTTATATCCTCTCGCTCACAAAATCGAAAAACCGAAAGCAGTCACATAAATTCTACCCTAATATTTATTCACGAGACCTTGGTACTATATCAAATTCCAATTGATACGCCTTGCGTATAAACACTGAATAATCGTTTGGAGAATCCTCCACATCCGAATAATAATATATTGCGGGTTGAGAAGTTTGTTTCCCCAATAAAGTAAATATGACATATTTAGTATCAATCGAACAAGGGCAACTGATTTTATCTAGTTTAAGAACTCCTGTATGATTTTTTTTACGCATGGAAAGTATATATTCCTTCCTTATGTCAACAGCTTTTGCGTACTGTTGGGCAATAGGGAAATCATAAATAATATTTACGACCATAATAATTGCCATACATGACAATCCGACAATAACTGCAGCCGACATCCATCCAGAGTGCATCTTTTTACCGAAATTACATCCGAACAGATAACCGACAAAAGCAAAATAGAAAGTAATTAGCAAAATCAGTGGAGTGTAAAAACGCTGTATTCCGAATCCTCCATAGATATAAGCCGGTTCGACACAAGCAACTGCTATTACAATAATCAGTGCGCAAGAAATGGGTTTCAATATCTGCACAAAATCTGTATCTCTATGTTCCGAATATGCACCTGCAGCCATCGCTGCTACTGCCAAGATAAGATAGTAAGGGATATAGAACACTTGAAAATAAAGCAAAGTGGCAATAGTTTTCCCATATGCTATGCACATCGTCACTAAACTATCCGGATGAACCATCCCCTCATATTCTGCGCCACCTTCTACGCGTTTGTACATTCCTGGCGCAGAGGTCGTTACAATAAAACCTACTATCAATAGTACTGCAAATAATATGATTCTTCTAACATTGGGTTGTGCCCATGTTTTTTGGACATCCCATTGCTGACACTTCCAATAATACAATCCGACAAAAAAGAGAATGAGCAAAGCTAATGGAATCCAATATTCAAATCCTAGTCCTACTAAGCATATTACGAATAACGCAAATACCCATTGATACCATTTCATATCCTTGCGTATTGCATAGCCTACGGTAGCTAATGTTGCCGGTCCGATGATATAGTACTGCATAGCGCAAGGCCAATAGAATACAGCGAAATCTACGGCTGTTAGAATATATATGTTATAGATTAGTACCAACAATATCATTTTTTTCCGGTTAGCAACTGCAATAGGCAACTCTCTAACAAAAATCCAACACAAAAGCCATCCGAATAACATATATAATATCGGCCAGAACCAATATACTCCAACCTTCAACGTTATTGTGCTGAATATCCAATTCATTGCATATACCGTCATTCGTCCCGAACGGTCAAACCATACCCAACGAAGATATTCCCATAAATCCTGTATTTGCGCACTATATAACCAATGAATATCATCATAGTGCAACCGCATATTGAAAGCCAGTCCGCAATAATAGACAAGGAAGACAACGTTTAAGCAAGCTATTGCTCCCCAAAAAACTTTGCTGAATTTTAATGATTCCATTTTTGTATTGTTATTTTGATAATGAATTGTCTTAACTTGTCAAACAAAACGATGAACAAACATAAACCAATTGCAAAAATCGCGAGAATAGTATTACCCCCTCCCCCATGACTCAAGCATTCGCACCCGGAAAGCGTTCTTTGCAATATCTCCCATACATGACCGTTCTGATGAAACAAGTATATTGCTAAGGAACCGGGAGCAAAGTAATTAATAGCATTATTGACAAAAGGATGTTTTAGAAACAATAGAAACACGCAAATGGATGCTATCAATATTACTAAATGATTGTAACTGGTAGGAGACCAGTGGGGGACCATTATTTTATGCTGCATTAAAGTTAGAATATTCCATAGTATAATACATACCAACATTGGAACAAAGATTTTAAGGTGTGATAACTTGGTTATATTTGTATTTTTTCTGATAAATCCTCCAATGAGGTATAAAAACACCAATTGTGAAAGTGAATATCCATACACATTATAAGTAGGCACTTTCCAAAAGCGACCTAAATATACATTGACAATGGTAAATAGTACAAGTATGACCGCATATTCTTTACAGTTGAGGTGTTCTATAGCTTTATTTAATAACGGAGCTATCATCATCAACCCCACATAACATTGTATATACCATAAACCGCTTCCGGAAGGATGGGAGAATGGTAACAGTATTTCTAATAGTAATGTCTTGGTGCTCAATTCCATATTAGACACATGCCCGACCATACATCCAATGAAAGCATAAAAAGCACATGTAAAATAGAGGATAAATAACCGTTTCCATGAGAACCGGATACCATAATAGCCGGAAATCAATCCGAAGATATTGACCGAAAGAATGGTTAGGCTGCAAATAAGTGTTCCTTTTACTATTTCAGGAGACAAAGAAACCTTCGGATTCCAAACTCCCGGGCATACCGCCAAACCGATAAAATGCATCAGCACAATACCCGCCATGCATAATAGTCGCAGCAATTCTATATTTGAGTCCCTATTCTTCACTTTTGAAACGCCTTTTCTCCATTAAAAGATTCTACAAAATAGACAGGACGGTTCTTCGTTTCGTTGAAAACGCGGCCTAAATATTCTCCGATTATTCCAAGTGAAAGCAACTGTACGCCACCTAAGAACAAGATAGCAATCATCATTGTTGGGAAGCCTGCTACCGGTTCGCCCCATATCAGCGTTTTTATAATTACCCATATGGCATATAGGAATGAAGCCGATGATACAACAAGACCCACTCCTGTAGCCCATTGGAGCGGAGAGGTTGTATATGCAGTAAGCCCTTCTATTGCTAATTTTACAAGTACGCGATAACTCATGGAAGATTCGCCTGCCACTCGGTCTTGTGTTTCAAAGTCCACATACGTTTTCTTGAAACCGATATAGCAATACATCCCTTTTGTATAGCGGCTTTGCTCGCGTAATTGGCACAGTGCATCTATGCAACGACGATCCAAAAGCCGAAAGTCTCCGACATTGGGCAGCACATCTATGCGAGTGGATTTGCTCAACAAGCGATAATAGGCAAGTGAGAGTTGTTTTCTCAACCATGATTCTTTTCCGCGCGACTTACGACGGGCATACACATCTTCGTAGCCTTCTTCCCACTTTCGCAACATTTCATGTGCAACGTGAGGCGGATGCTGCAAGTCGGCATCCATAATGACAGCGCAGTCTCCTGTTACGTAGTCAAAACCGGCCAGCAGAGCCACTTCTTTGCCATAGTTACGGCTCAAATCGACGTAGTTACAACGTGCGTCTTTCTCGCGCAACTTCTCCAATTCATTTATTGTTGTGTCGCGCGAGCCATCGTTAATGAACAGGAACTCCCATTCATAGTGTTGTTCTGCGTCTGCTAACTTACACAATTCCACATGCAACAGTGGTAGTGATTGCGCCTCGTTATAACAAGGTATGATTACTGATACTTTTTTCATTTCTCAAAATGTTTGGACTTAAAGACAAAACGGACCAATAAAAAGTTTATCGGTATAACTATGCAAAAGACGGGAATCGGAGCCAAACCTTCTGGCACTCCGAGCCACAAGAAGAAATTAAGGAATATAAGATGAAGCAGATAGTTTACTCCATGTGACAGAGCAAACCCGATTCCTCTTTTGACAGATGTTTTCTCCTTGAATGTGAAATGCGCAGAGAGGTAGAAATTACATAGCCATGAAATGACATAACCTATTGAATAAGCAATATTTGTATATAATTTCTCATCCTCGCCAATATCGTTCATCCATACAATCAGCATATAAATGCCATAGTGAATACCCGTTGCAATAGTACCTACTATCGCAAACCGTATAAACTCATGGAGTTTTGGAGAACGGAATATGTTTTGTATCTTTGTATGTAGAGACATAAAAAACGTGAGACTTGTCGGCTTCAATTTGGGACTCGAGGATTTCTAGACTACCTTTCTAAACCAAATATCTGTGAACAAGGCTCACATCGTAACGTGAGCATAAAAGCCTTGTTCTTGGTGAAAGAATCTCAAAAGTGTCCAGTTTTCGAGTTCCCAAGTTCTCCCCCTTCCGGGTTCGATTTCAACTTAGCAGAATGCTTTATTATCTATGTATGTAGTTTGCTTGTTTTTTTATGCCATAGGCTGATTTTTGTTTGTTTATATATTGATTATTGTTGATTTACTATTTATTGCTTTTTTCTGCACCCTTATATCCGAAGGAGCAACAGATGTGTTACTTCAAAATATGTTTGCTTTCAACATTCTCCAGCACAGTCATTTGCTGGATGAATATTGGGTTCATTCTAATCCCCTCGAATTCGAGGGGGTAAAAGTGTTATACAATCCTCCAATTTTGCTTGCAAAATTACTGCTTTTTTTTGATATATGCAAATATATTTGCAAAAAATGCACTTTTTATTTGCATATACGGAATATTTTTTGTACCTTTGTGCCCAGAATGAAAACGAAGAAACTCTTTGGTCTGGTTTGCATAGCATGTGCATGCGTGATGAGCGCGTGCCGCCCCTCTGCTACTACGGTTGTGGAATGGACAGGCAATGAGGGATTTCGTGACGGCGACCTGTTGCTACGTTGCGGACACGGGCTGGAGAGCCAGGCAGTCACCTATCGAAGCGGATCCACCTACTCACATATCGGTTTGCTGCAATACGACAGCCTGCATGGCGAATGGATGGTGTTGCACGCTGTGCCGGGCGAAGCGAAACAAGGTCAACCTGAATACCTGAAACGCGAATCGCTATCCGAGTTCTTCTCCCCGGAACGAGCCACCGTCGGTGCATGGATGCGCATCAACTGCCCCGACAGCATCGCCCGGAAAACCGTTGATTATGCCCTGCAAAAAATCCAAGACAGCGTGGTTTTTGACAATAACTACCAACTGCTGGACAGCACACAACTCTACTGCACCGAACTGGTTTGGCGGGCATACATGCAACAAGAGATTGACATCAGCGACGGCGCACGATCTGAGGTACCGCGAACATTTTGCAGGGAACAGGAATGTATCTTTCCAAGCGACATCATACAAAGTAAAACAACCCTATTTATTCACCCTCTAAAATCAAAAGTATTATGAAAAAAGTTTTGGGAATTCTGAGTTTCGCACTCGTTCTGTTTGGTTTTGCAGCTTGTAATTCAGCTCAAAAAAGCCCTGAGGCAGTAGTAGCAGCTTATTTTGAGGCGTTGCAGAAAAATGATGTAGAGAAAGCTATCTCGCTGATGCATTTCAACGGCGACCTGACCCAAGCACAGCACGACCAGATTGTAGCCACCTTCAACGACAAACTGGCTATGGTCAACAACCAGTATCAGGGCATCGCTTCCTGCAAGGTCACTGATGCCGAGATTGCCGAAGACGGCGAGCACGCAGTAGTCAACTGCGTTGTGACCTACGGTAACGGCGAAGAGAAGAAGTCGAGCGAGAAGACCATCAAAGAAAACGGCAAATGGTACGTTGACGGCACCAAGTAAACTGCCCCCAACAGGTCTGACAAAAAAAATAGCATCCTCACACACGAGGGTGCTATTTTTTGAACTTTCAGATGGCTGACAACTGTCATTAAGGTCTGCTTAAGGTCGGCTTAAGGTCTGCTGTGTATCTTTACCGGATGAAGTGCATGGGTTGCCATTCTTCGCGGGCAGGGACGGCGGGAGCGTTTTCACCACGGAGCCCCTTGATCATCCAAGCCAGATTGTGCGCCAGCGTACGCATGGTCTGCATACCTTCGGTATCCTGCGCTACCTGACCGGGTTCGCGGCCGTAGGCTATATTCCAGTACTGGGACGTCGCAACAGGCATATTCATCATCTGAAGCGGCATCTGAAGTGCCTCAAAAGCGGCGGTGGCTCCTCCGCGACGGCAGATAGTGAGGGCAGCTGCGGGTTTGTTCTGCACAGCGGCGCCGTTAGAGAAGAACGCACGTTGCATGATAGCCAGAAGTGCACCGTTGGGCTGACCGTAATACACCGGCGAGGCGAAAACAAATCCGTCCGCCCCGGCGAACTTCTCCGATATACGGTTGCATATATCATCGTCGAAGACACATTTGCCGTCGCCGTTCGCCTTGCAGCGACCGCAGGCGATACAACCGCGAACAGGCTTGTTGCCTATCCAGACGATTTCGGACTCAATGCCCTCGGATTGAAGCGTTTGCGCAATCTCGGTGAGCGCTGTAAAACTATTACCCGTCTTACGGGGTGAACCGTTGATAAGAAGAACCTTCATAGGAAATTAAAAATTATAAGTTCAAAATTAGCTATTCCAACTGCAAAGATACAACATTTTTCACATATATGCAAACATTTTGCATTTTTAATTTGCACAAGTGAAGATTTTTTGCTAATTTTGCGCCTTGAAATGCAAGGACTAAAACGCTACATAAGCTCCCTGTCGGCGGAAGAGAGAGCCAACACCCTCACCCACCTCATCGCCGTAATCGCCACATTGGCAGTGGCTTATCCGTTCATACACCTTGCTTCTCAAGCGCAAGCCGGCACTCCCAAATACCAGATTTTAGGAACAACTCTCTTTCTCGCAGGCATGCTCCTGATGTACAGTTCCTCCACTATCTACCATGCCGTCACCCACCCCGTCCACAAGCGCCGGTTGCGGGTGTTGGATCACATCAGCATCTTTGTCATGATTGCCGGCAGTTACTCCCCCGTGTGTCTCACAGCCCTCGGCGGATGGATGGGATGGAGTCTGTTTGTTTTCCTATGGGCTTGCGTCATCGCCGGTATTGTAGGCAAAATCATCGCTTTGGGCAAATACCCCCGGCTGTCGCTGGCGTTATATCTCGTCATGGGATGGACAGCTCTCATCATCTTATGGCCTCTATGGCAACGGATATCACATGCAGCGTTTTTCTGGATCTTCGCCGAAGGTGTCTTCTATAGCATCGGCGCCTATTTTTTCCACCACGACGAGGAACACGCCTTCTATCACGCCATCTGGCATATTTTCATCATTTTGGGTTCCGTAAGCCACTCTATCGCCACTTATATCCTCCTCACAACGTAGAAAATTTGACAATAAATGTGCAAAAAAACGTTTTTACTTGCACATATGAGAAAAAAGCAGTACCTTTGTGCTACAATTTGGTATTAGTTTGAAATATGAACAGAATCGTTGAGATCTCTGACCTGTGGGAGTTGAACCCCATCTGGTCGGCACTCACAGACAGTGAAAAAGAGTGGCTGAGCGGACGCGTCAAAGTGGTTCACCTCGCCAAAAACACTATTATCCACTCGGAAGGAGACAAACCCGAACACATGTGGACGCTCGCGACCGGCAAGGTTCGCATCTACAAAGAGGGCGTGGGTCAACGCCCGCAAATCATCCGTTTGCTCAAAGCGCAAGACCTCTTCGGCTTCCGTGCCGTGATAGCCGGCGACACCTATACCTCGTTCGCCAGCGCTTTCGAGCCGTGCCAGATTTTTCAGGTGGATGCGGAAGATTTCATGTATCTCTTGCGCAAGAACAACCGTTTCTGCTTCTCGGTAATGACGGCTTTGGCGCGCGACCTCGCAGTAGCCGAAGTACAGACGGTGAACCTCACCCAGAAGCATATCCGCGGACGGCTGGCAGAAGCCCTGCTGACCATCCGCCGCAACTACGGCTTGGATGACGAAGGTTCCCTCGCACTGCATATCAGCCGGGAGGATCTGGCTAACATGTCCAACATGACGACCTCCAATGCCATCCGCACCCTCAGCCAGTTTGCCCAAGAGGAACTCATCTCCGTAGAAGGACGACGCATACGCCTCCTCAACGAAGAAGCGCTCAAAAAAGTATCCCGGATGGGATGACACTAATCCAGCATATCACCGGCATTCTGATTAAGACGCAACATCTGGTCGTACTGTTCCGGTGAGAGATCATAGAAATAATAGTTGCTCGGATCTTGCGGATTGCCCTGCACACGCACCTCGTAATGCAGATGCGATCCTGTGGATTTCCCCGTCGAACCCACCTCGGCTATTATATCGCCACGCGTGACTTTCTGCCCCACGCGGCATAATTGTTTACTCAGATGGGCATATAAGGTCTCGTAGCCGAAACCGTGATTCACTATTACGGTATTGCCGTAGCCCTGCTTCCAGCCTACAAAAGAAACCGTACCATTACCGGTAGCAAAAACTTCCGTGCCCGTAGGCGCCGTGAAATCCATTCCTGCATGGAAACGCCGCACATGATAGACCGGATCCACACGCCAGCCGTACCCCGATGCCATCCGCTTGAGATCCTCGTTCATCACCGGCTGGATAGCCGGAATACATTTCATCCTCTCCCCTTGGTTCCTGGCTGCTTTCACAACCTCGTCATAGGATTTGGACTGCTTATAGATCTGTTTCTCCAACTCATCCATATTACGGTGCAGACGCCCCAAAAGCCGGCTGTTGGACATGTCTGTTACCGAGTCATAATAAGCCTCACGCTCCGCCTCGTCCGACAGCTCGTCTATCGAAACCGGATCTGCTCCCAGCAACACCCGATACAGGTTTTTGTCACGATCCTGCAGGTCTTTCACCACTTTTTGCATCTCCTTGGCACGGGTACTAAGCATCTGTACATGCGAAGAAAGCACCCTGTTCTGCTGTTTGAGACGAGCCTCTTCCGGAGAGGGAAAAAGCCAATGGAAGAGAAAAAAGAATCCGATTCCTGCGGCTATGCCTATCAGCAACACAGCCCCCGTCCTGCCTATCCACGCCATGATACTGCGCTCCACACGCTCCAGTTCCAGAGTGTCGGGGTTGATGATATATTTTGATAATTTGGTTTTCATGATCGCTTGTCTTTTTTATACCAGAAGAAATAGTTCCGCTGGCGTTCTTTCTGTTCTTTGGTTTTAGCCACATAAACGGGCTGCATGGTGTAAGGATTGATACCGGTGTAGAACATGGTCGTCGATAGCGTCATTGGCGTCGGCGTAAAATCCTGCACCTGCTCCGGATGGTAGTGCATCTTCTTCGTCCACTCCGCCAAGTGCGACATGTCACGGTTCGTACACCCGGGATGAGAGGATATGAAATATGGTATCAGCTGCTGGCGAAGCCCTGCCTGCTCGTTCACCCGCAAGAAGAAATCCCTGAACTCCATGAACTTCTCCCACGAAGGCTTGCGCATTAGTTTCAGCACCGCCTCCGAAGTGTGCTCCGGAGCCACTTTCAGTCTGCCTGACACATGCCTCGTAATCAGCTGCCTGCCGTACTCCTCACTCATCAGATCGTAGCGGATACCAGACCCCACAAAAGCGTGCTTGACATATGGCAACCTGTCCACCGACCGGTATATATCCAGTAACGGCTGAAAATCACGGTTGAGGTTCTTGCACACGGAAGGGAACAAACAGGTCGGACGCGCACATTTCTCGCAAAGCGACATATCCTTGCCGTGCATTCCGTACATGTTCGCCGACGGACCGCCCAGGTCGGAGATCACCCCCCGCCAGTCCGGCAGATGGCTCAACCGCTCTATCTGACGCATGATAGAAGCCTTGCTGCGCGACGAGATCTGCTTGCCCTGGTGCGCTGAAATAGTGCAGAACGCGCAGCCGCCGAAACACCCGCGGTGCATGCACACCGAAAAACGGATCATCTCGTATGCCGGAATATGTTTGCCCTTGTATTTGGGGTGCGGATGATACATATACGGCAAGTCGTAGATGGCATCCAACTCCTCCGTCGTAAACGGCAAATAGGAAGGATTAACCACCACCGTCTGCTTGCCTACAGGCTGTACCAGAGTCGTCTGATGAATCTTGTTCGACTCAATCTCTATCAGCCGGAAATTCTCCGCATGCTTGCGTTTGTCCCGCACCGCCTCCTCATGCGGATGAAGACGGATAGCATCGCCCGGAATCCTGCTCTCGTCACTTGTCAGGTACGCAATCTGGGGTGTTCCATGCCAGTCTTCACCTTCTTCAATCGCTTTGGCGATGGCGGTCATCGAACGCTCCCCCATCCCGTAAACCAACACATCGGCACGGCTGTCCACCAGGATCGAAGGCATTAACTTGTCCTGCCAGTAGTCGTAGTGCGTCAGCCTGCGCATCGAGGCCTCTATACCGCCTATCACAATCGGCACATCCGGGTATAACTCCTTGAGAATCTTGCAATAAGTGATGGTACAATAATCCGGACGCATGCCTGCTCTGCCCTCCGGCGTAAAGGCGTCATCCGAACGCTTGCGGCGCGCCGCCGTATAATGGTTCACCATCGAGTCCATCGTACCTGCCGACACGGCGAAATACAATCGCGGACGACCTAACTTCTTAAAATCGCGATAGTCGCCATGCCAGTCCGGCTGCGGTACGATAGCCACTCGGTAACCGGCCGCCTCCAGACTCCGTCCTATCACCGCCGCTCCGCTCTGCGGATGGTCGATATACGCATCGCCGGAGAAGAAGATCACATCCACTTCATCCCATCCTCTAAGCTCCAACTCCTTTTTCGTCGTGGGCAGATAGCGTTTCAGGTCGTATATGTCCGAGGGCTGATTCATTCTTTTTTCCCTACTCTATCACCATATTCAGGCGATTTTTCAGTTCTGCCAGATGCGGATTCTTCTCCACCATCACTTTATACCTGTCCTCCATCGTAAGGGCGTCCATCTCACGGGTGTAAGCGGCTACTTCAAGCTGAACACGGAGTTGGTCGTTATGCAATCGTTTATGCAATTCCGACTCGATAAAACGCAGCCGGGATTTGATATCTGCAAACTGGAACGGATTGGCCAGGGTCAGTACACACGACCGGTGATCCTCTGCCAGTTCGGGCGTGTTGTGGGCAAAGACAGTTGCCAAGCGCGGTTCCTCCGGATAGAGTTTTGCCAGACCAGTCCACGCGCTGTTGAACTGGTCAACCGTAAAAGGGACATTCCTTGGTGTCGTCTCTTGGGGTGCCTCACTCGCAGCCGCCGTTGCGCCCCCCGAAGGGATATTCACCGACGGCATACTCGGCATGGACGGAATACTTGGCATCTGCGGCATTCCCATCGGAGGAGCCGGTTTGGGGGCTTCCTGTTTCGGTGCGACGGGCGCCGGTGTTTCTTTCACCGCCGCTTCTTTCACGGGAGCGGGGACTGCCTTCACCTGCGCCGGAACCTCTTTCGGCGCAGAAGCCTTCGGCTGAACAGGGGCTAACTTCTGCGGCGCACTCACCGGCATCGTCTCAGGACTCACCAACTGCGTCAGCTTGATTAACATCAGCTCCACCGTCAGCCGTTTGTTCTTAGCCGTCCTGTATTGTATATCGCAGGTGTTCGCCAGATCCAGCGCCCTGAAAATCCAAGGCGCCGCACAACGTCCGGCTTGCTCCTGATAGTGCTTCCGGATAGCCTCCGAGGTCTCCAGCAGAGCCACCGTCTGCGCATCTTTCGACACCAGTACATCGCGCAGATGCTGTGCAAAACCGGTGATGAAATGCTGCGCGTCAAAACCCTTGTTCAACACCTCGTTGAACAGTAACAGCGCTTTCTGCACATCCCCTGCCAACGCCAGATCCACCAACCGGAAATAATAGTCCGTATCCAGTACGTTCAGCACATTGATCGTCTGCTCATACGTGATCTTGTTGCCGCAGAACGACACTAACTGGTCAAAGATCGACAGCGCGTCGCGCATGCCGCCATCCGCTTTCTGAGCCACCACATTCAACGCCTCCTCGGATGCCTCAACACCCTCTTGAGAAGCCACGTACTGCAGATGACGGATAATATCCGCTACCGTGATACGCGAGAAATCATACACCTGGCAGCGACTCAGAATCGTAGGCAACACTTTGTGTTTCTCCGTCGTAGCCAGAATAAAAATAGCATACGAAGGCGGCTCCTCCAATGTCTTCAGCAACGCATTAAAAGCACCTGCCGACAACATATGCACCTCGTCGATGATATACACCGAATACTTGCCTACCTGAGGTGGTATCCGCACTTGGTCGATCAAAGCACGGATATCGTCCACCGAGTTGTTCGACGCCGCATCCAACTCATGGATATTAAACGAACGCTGCTCGTTGAATGCACGGCAAGACTCGCACTCGTTGCAAGCGTCATGCTCAGCCGTCGGATTCAGACAGTTGATTGTCTTGGCAAAAATACGGGCACAAGTGGTCTTGCCCACTCCTCGCGAACCGCAAAACAAATACGCATGCGCCAAGTGGTTCTGACGGATGGCATTCCTCAGCGTCTGAGTCAGGGCCTCCTGACCCACCACCGACTCGAAATTCAGCGGACGGTACTTGCGTGCCGAAACGATATAATTCTCCATAATACAAAATTAAGCATGCAAAGATACGTTTTTTTTTTGACATATACAAATAAATGCGTATTATTTCCGTAAAAATCACGCGTGCGCTTGCGTATTTGAAAAAAAATGAGTAACTTTGCACGCTAATTTGTGATTTTTATGGAAGCTAAGTACAATCCTACTGACATCGAAGCCCGCTGGTACCAATACTGGCTGGACAACAAACTCTTTCATAGCGAGCCGGACGCCCGCGATCCGTTTACCATCGTTATTCCGCCGCCCAACGTAACGGGCGTCCTCCACATGGGACACGTGCTCAACGAGACAATACAGGACATCCTCGTACGCCGTGCACGCCTCGAAGGCAAGAACGCCTGCTGGGTGCCCGGTACCGACCATGCCTCTATTGCCACCGAGGCAAAGGTCATCAAACGCCTCAAAGAGCAAGGCATAAACAAGTCCGACCTCACCCGCGAACAGTTCTTGAAACATGCCTGGGAATGGACCGACGAGCACGGAGGAATTATTCTCAAACAGCTCCGCAAACTCGGCTGTTCCTGCGACTGGGACCGTACGTCTTTCACCATGGACGAGACCCGCTCCAAAGCGGTCATCAAAGTATTCTGCGACCTCTACAAGAAAGGGCTCATCTACCGCGGACTGCGAATGGTCAACTGGGATCCTGAGCGCCAGACTGCCCTCTCCGATGAGGAGGTCATCTATCATGACGAGCACTCCAAGTTCTACTATCTGCGCTACAAAGTAGCGGAACCTGGTGTCACCAACCCGGAGACAGGAGCCGACTACGCCATCGTGGCTACCACCCGTCCGGAGACCATCTTCGGCGATATAGCCGTTTGCATCAACCCCAAGGAAGAAAAGAACCAGTGGCTCAAAGGCAAGCACGTCATCGTGCCGGGTGTGGGACGCGTCATTCCGATCATCGAGGACCGTTATGTAGAGATCGGCTTCGGTACAGGTTGCCTCAAAGTAACACCGGCGCACGACGTCAACGACTATGCCCTCGGACAGAAATACGACCTCAAGACCATTGACATCTTCACGCCCGATGCCCATCTCAACATGGACACCGTGGAGCCCGAGCTCCAGCCCAACGTACGCAAGTACCACGGCATGGACCGTTTCGACTGCCGCAAGCAGATTGTCGAAGACCTGCAGGCGCTCAACCTCGTGGAGAAAGTGGAGGACTATGACAACAAAGTCGGCTACTCCGAGCGTACCAACGTGCCTATCGAGCCGCGCCTCTCCCTCCAGTGGTTTGTCAAGATGCAACATTTTGCAGACATCGCGCTCCCGCCGGTAATGAACGACGAAATCGTCTTCTATCCCGCCAAATACAAGAACACCTACCGCAACTGGCTCGAAAACATCAAAGACTGGTGTATCTCCCGCCAGCTCTGGTGGGGGCACCGTATCCCGGCTTGGTATGACGCCGAACTTCTGGCACAGACAGGCTTGGAGAATTATCCGACGGACAAGATCCTTGTCTGCGAAGGAGACCCCAACAAAGAAATGGTAAATGGTAAATGTCCAAATGGTAAATGGATTCAGGACGAAGGCGCGCTGGATACATGGTTCAGCTCCTGGCTCTGGCCTATTTCCCTCTTCGACGGCATCGACAAACCGGGTAACAAAGAAATCAACTACTACTACCCCACCGCCGACCTTGTAACAGGCCCGGATATTATCTTCTTCTGGGTGGCGCGTATGATCATGGCGGGCTACGAATACGTGGGCAAGATGCCGTTCAAGCATGTGTATTTCACGGGTATCGTTCGCGACAAACTGGGACGCAAGATGTCCAAATCCCTTGGCAACAGCCCGGACCCGCTCGATCTCATCGAGCGTTACGGCGCCGACGGCGTGCGTATGGGTATTCTCCTTTCTGCACCTGCCGGTAACGACATCCTCTATGATGACTCGCTCTGCGAGCAGGGACGCAACTTCTGCAACAAGATCTGGAACTGTTTCCGACTCATCAAAGGCTGGGAAGTAAATGACCAAATGGTAAATGACCAAATGGTAAATGCCAAGGCCATCGCTTGGTTCGACGCCTTGCTTGGCAAGACGGAAAACCAGGTAGCCGACCTCTTCTCCAAATACCGTCTCTCCGAGGCGCTCATGACCATCTACAAACTCTACACCGACGAGTTCAGCGGCTGGTATCTGGAGATGATCAAACCCGCCTACCAGCAGCCTATCGACCGCGGGACGTACGAAGCTACCCTTGCTTTCTTTGACAGAATGCTCCGTCTCCTCCACCCCTTCATGCCATTCATCACCGAGGAACTCTGGCATAATCTCTACGACCGCAAAGAGGGTGAGTCTATCATGGTTACTACGCCAAATCAGACTAACGAGACAGAATCGAGACAGAATCGGAACGAGGTTTCAAGCATAGATGAACAAGGTTCGGACGAAGCTGTCTTGGAAGGAGTAGAGACCCTCAAAGCCATCGTTTCCGGCGTACGTAACATCCGTGCGTCGAAGAACATCCCGCAGAAAGAGGTTCTGACACTCTGTTTCGACGGTGCGGACACCTACGAATACGCCGCTTTGCTTCAGAAACTCGCCAATGTCGCAATCGCCATGCATGGCGATTCCAACGCCAACTGCGCGAAGTTCATCGTCGGCACTACGGAGTTTTCCGTTCCAATGGACAAGTTCATCAACGTGGACGAGGAACTCAAGAAACTGGAAGCCGACCTCGCACACCAGCAGGGATTCCTCAAAGGCGTCATGGCAAAACTCTCCAACGAGCGTTTCGTACAGAACGCCAAACCGGAGATCGTCGCCCTTGAGCAGAAGAAGAAAGCCGATGCCGAGAGCCGTATTAAGTCTATCGAGGAAGCTATCAAAGCGCTCAAAGGATAATAGCCTGCCGCGGATGATTGTCTATCCTAACTGCAAAATCAATATAGGTCTGCGTGTCGTACGCAAGAGAGAAGATGGTTACCATGATCTGGAGACCATCTTCTACCCTGTATTCGGTGTCTGTGACGAACTGGAGATCACGCCTGCTGAGACGTTTGCGTTTATTCAGGAGGGCATAGCCGTGGATTGCAAGCCGGAGGACAATCTGATCATCCGCTGTTATCAACGGATGCGCTCGCTCTATCCCAAGATAGGCGATGTGCGCATCCGGTTCAAGAAAAACATCCCATTCGGTGCCGGTTTGGGCGGCGGTTCAAGCGACGCTGCCCATACCGCTATCGTCCTCAACAGGCTTTTCGATCTATCCCTCACCCGCGAACAACTCATCGACATAGTACGGCCTCTGGGAGCCGACTGTCCGTTCTTCATATACAACACCCCTTGTTTTGCGGAAGGCATCGGCGATATTCTCACTCCCATCGACATGGATCTATCCGCCTACCGGCTCGTGATGGTCAAACCGCAGGATGCCGTCTCCACCCGCGAAGCCTACAGCGGTCTTACAGCGAAGCGGTCCTACAGCGAAGCGCTCTTACAGCAACGCGGTCTTACAGCGCAGCGGTCTTACAGCGAAGCGCTCCTACAACAGCGCAGCGGTCTATTTTCCAACGACTTCGAGGCAACCGTCTTTCCGCTCCACCCTGCTATCGCCAAAATAAAAGAGCACCTGCTAACTGCAGGCGCCCTCTATGCTTCGATGAGCGGTAGCGGTTCAACGGTCTTTGCACTCTTTGACCACGACAGCGAATACAGAGCCGCTTCCGACCGTGCTCTGTTTGATATACAGCCGTCCGCCATGGTACTCTTCGATGATACGCTTGGCAAGCGTCAGTCCTAATCCCCAGCCGCGCTGTTTGGTCGTAAAGCCCGCTTGGAACACTTGCCGTCTGGTTGCCGCGTCCATTCCTTTGCCCGTATCGGCTACCAACACTTCTATTTCTCCGTCTGTACGGTGACAACTGACTGTAATCACGCCCTTGCCGTCCATGGCGTCCACGGCGTTCTTTATCAGGTTCTCAATCACCCACGCAAACAGAGGCTCGTTGATCTCAGCCGTCAAGTCGCAATCCTTCGCCACCTCGTTATTGATCTGCACCTTATTTGAAACACGCGTGCGCATATACGCGAGAGAACGCCCTAACACCTCACCTATCTTCACCGGCGACAGCTCCGGCTCACTGCCGATCTTGGAGAACCTGTCTGCTATCATCCTCAGCCGGTCTATATCGTTTCCCATCAGCGGAATAACCTCATCGTCCGGATACCTTTCACCCAACAGCTGTTGGCACGCCACAAGAGACGAGATAGGCGTTCCCAACTGGTGAGCCGTCTCTTTGCTCAGACCTGCCCACACTCGGTTTTGCTCGCTCCGATGCGCCGTAAGCAACATGATTACAGCCACTACAATGAAGATGAATATCAACGCAAACTGCAAATACGGCACATACATTAACTGCCGTAACAAAGTCGATTGGGCATAGTAGATATACTGGCTTTCCGTGTCCGATATCTTCAACTCTATCGGACCGTTCAACTCCCTCGGATCGTCCACGGTGTCCTTCACGTTCACACAACTGATTATCGTTCCTACCGAATCCACCAGATAGACCGGAATAGACGTATTCGACTGAATAACAGATAGTTCAAAACTCAAATCCTCATCGTCCGGAGCCAAAATCATGGACTGTGTCGCATCCACCCAGGTCTCTACTTTCTTCTGCTCCTCTGCCGACAATCGCCGCGCCAGATTATTCGTAAACAACACTGAAGCTATCACTATCAAAAGCGACAAAATCAGAATAATGGTTCCTATTCGTTTTTCTTTGGACATAGTATTTAGATTTCAAAATTGCTGCAAAGGTACAACATTTTTTGCACATACGCAAGAAAAAGAAAAAAATATTTGTATATATCAAAAATTATTAGTAATTTTGTGCGGTTTTTATGCGAATACCAATTATATAACTTTATACTTATTATACTTTAAATTTATGAAACCCACACACATTGAGCATTTGGGTATCGCAGTAACCTCTATCGAAGAGGCTGCGCCCTTCTTTGAGTTCCTTACCGGGAACAAGTGTTATTCTATCGAGGAAGTGGCAGACCAGAAAGTCCGCACCGCTTTCTTCAAGGTAGGCGAGGTGAAGATCGAGCTTCTGGAGCCGACTTGCCCGGAGTCCACGATTGCCAAGTTCATCGAGAAGAACGGCGGACGAGGCGGTGTTCACCACGTTGCTTTCAACGTAGAGAACGTAGCTGACGCGCTGGCTGAGTGCGAGGCTGCAGGTCTCCAGCTCATCGACAAGGCTCCCCGCAAAGGTGCTGAGAACCTCATGATTGCGTTCTTGCATCCGAAATCTACAAAGGGTGTTTTGACCGAGCTCTGCCAACAACCCAAGTAAAAAGATATTCATTATTCATTAATCATTATTCATTGATAAAATGGATCAAGAGAAATTAAATAAACTGGTTGAAAACCGTGCAAAGGCAATGGCCGGAGGCGGTGAAGCAGCCGTAGAGAAACACCATGCCAAGGGTAGTTACACCGCTCGTGAGCGCATTAA